>JACKZZ010005582.1_pt1 | contig 22843 bp, 17 predicted proteins | sample 8027871 | NCBI WGS metagenome assembly JACKZZ01 (sample SAMN15724774, study PRJNA655200) | protist metagenome | isolation source: fluorescence activated cell sorting (FACS) single amplified genomes of... | place: USA: West Boothbay Harbor, Gulf of Maine | collected 2000-07-19 | reverse complement strand
CGGTGCAGCTGCTGGTCCAGACCCCGTCCCCCGGTTCGCGGTGGATTTCGACGGTAGCGTTTTGTACACGCGTGACAGTGTGCAGTTCTTCGCGCTGCCGCACCTGAAGCTCAAGGACTTGGTGGAAAAATCCCCGATTACGTCGTTACCGGGGTTCCCAGACCTGTATTTCACGGGGCAGAAGCAAACAAAGTTCCACCAGGTAGAATTGAAGTACGACGCGTCCACGATTATCGGGCAAACAGCAGCGGATGCTGAAAATGCTGGACCAACATCGTCGGGTACTAGCTCGAGTGGAAGCGACGGGAGTGCTGGTAGCGGTACTCATAGCACTTCTTCCTCTACTTCGCAATTTAGCGGCTCCTCAGAGGACCAGCTGGGAACTCCGAGCAGTAGCACGCACAGCCCGCATTCCAGCAGCATCGCAACAACCACCACCACCTCGAACAGCCCGGGTGGAGGTCTTGCGCACCACCATGTCGGCACGTCGAGTGGAGGAGCGACGACCCCTTATAGCGTTGGGCTGTCCTACCTGGCCCCACAACACACGGTCACCGCACATAGTATGGACGGAAGTACAATAACCGGCGAAGCGTGCAGTAGCGCCAGCGGACCTTCGAATGAAGATAAAGCGCACAGTCATTTTGGTGGGCTGTTTTCAACAACATCTTCGGACGGAACGGAGGGCGCGGATGATAATTCCGCTGCTGCGGCCTCTGTGTTAGACAAAGTCACCACCACGGTGAACACGATTTTGCAGCAATCAACGACAAGCAACGCCGGCTCCTGCGACATTGTGCCGCCAGCACACCTCGCCAAGCAAAATGAATTCGCAAGAACTACTACTTCCGGCGCTCAGGGCGGTGACGTCGTGAGCAGTCAAGAAAGTGCGACATCGACGGCGAAAGTGATCGTCTTTGGCGAGGCGGAGTACATGCTGGAAGCGAGAAACGCGAAGACCCATTCCCGGGTCTGGACGGCGTTTCACACGGAAATCAAGCCCATAGAGCTCGAGCAGGTTCGAGATTTGCCGGAGCCGTTGCAGCAACGGGTGCTGAGAACACTATTTCAAGATCGAAAAAACGTATAAAAAATATTTTGCTGTTTTTGTACTATTAGTTGTTGGAGGTGCCTCTGCATGACAAAATCCTGTTTTTGCAACATGACAAACACCAAGTTCTTCATGTTATTCACACAAAATATAGGTTTTCGTCGACGGCGATTCTGTAATTCTCGCCCACACCAACCGCCGCTTGCATTTTGAGTCCCGCGTTCATTCCGTTCACGCGTTAATTCCGACCCTGTCCGCGGCGTTGCAGGCCCTCGCCCCCTTGTTGTCTCCCTCCTTCACCGTCCCGCCACAACATCAGCTCGACCGGGAGGAACAGCAGGAGCGATCCCGGTGGAACCGGTTTACCGTGGCGGCGGTCCGGCACGGCTCTTTGGTACCCGCAGCCTCCCCCTCCGGGCAAAACCAGATTCACGACCACAGCATCGACTTTCTGCGCAACGGTAACGTGCAGGTGATCGACGGCGAGGAGTATCACCCGAGCCCCAGTCCCAGCGGGGGCGGGGAGTTGGTGTTGGTCCGCGACATTCATCTGCAGACGCGGAATAGCGAATTGCTGCAGCGGGATGTTTTGCAGAGGTTAGGGCTACCGTCGGCTGGGATGGTGGAACATCAAGCTGGTGGTCCTCATGGGACGCGCAGTAGTACTACTAACGGTCAGCACGACCCCGTCAGCAGGTATCATCAGCAACACCATCCCGGTCAACATCATTTTCACCCCTCCGAATCAATTCTTAACAACCCGAGGCTGTTAATGCTGCCCGGCCCGGCTGGAAGCACTAACCAAGACCACTACAACAGCGGGCACCATCAGCATGGTTCATCAAATCACGACTCACACGACGACATCAACTACCGCTACTTCCGTGGCGGGCATCCACCGGCGCATTTGTCCGCGAGCGTGTGGCAAAAGCTGAAATCTTTACTCGACCGGGACCGGTATAGGACGAGCTTTCGAGACGGCGATGCGGACCAGCTGCCACCTTTTTTCGGCGATTACTTTGACGACTTGGAGTACTTCGACTACACTCATGGCAGCATTACAGATTCTTCCGGTACAGCTAATTCCATCCTCGAGGGGGAGGAAGATTTGTTACAACAACATAACGCTGGACCACAGCAGCACAAATTCTCCTCTTCCAGAGCGGCCATGCGCCACTTGTACGCGCAGCGGTCTAGATTAATCGCGGAGTACCTGCAAGGGGCGAATTACAATCCGTTCATTGACCAGGAGAAGCTGCCGGTGCAGTCCAAAATTATCGATAAGGACGAGCTGGAAAGGAGTAGTCGAGATAAAAAGGGGTTCCGCAAGTACGTACGGGACTCGATTGTTGATTCCAACTTCTGGAAGGCGATTATCGCTGCGATCGTCGTGGGGATGGTTTCCTCTGTTTTCGTTTTCGACATGTACTTTGGCTACGAACTCCGCCGGCAAGTCCCGCTGATCGCCGGTGCCATGGCGCTCCGCTTGTATCTGAACGCGTTGGAGAGGTCCGGGATGGCGCCGTGGTTCATGATGCTCAGCGTCTACGCAAGCATTCTCGCGATCATCCTGGCGCCGCAGGCCGGCGTTATTTCGCCTTTTAGTAATTATGCCACAATAGGAGCATCAAGCGCTGGTCTTCTACCCGGAGCAGGTGGCTCAACATCTTTGGATTCAACAGGAATAATAAACTATCCAACTTTCTCCGCTTTGCGGTTGTTTTTCACCGCCGTCGCCTTCGCGGTTCCCTGTTTGTACCTCGGACTGAAGGTTCCGGTGGAAGATGTGGAAAAGTGGAAGGAACAGTGCGAAAAGGAATCGGCAAGGCTGCAGCGAGCGTCGACCGCTTCGGGGTCGTCGTCGGTCGTGGGAGAAAATGGTAATATAATTGATACGTCGCGGCTGACGACGCAAGACGGTGGAAATAAATCAACAGTGGACGGCGCCGATGACAACACCACAGCTGCACCCGGGGCGACAACTACGATAGGAGAAAATGAAAAAACCACGAAATTTCATCCGGGTGGAGAAAAGACAGCAACGAATGGCTCCCCAGAGCTCAGGACCACCACTATTGCAGCCAGCACTTCGCTTTCGCAGCAACTCGAGGGGAATTTCCTGCTCGGCTACCAGGGGCTGCGCCAGTGCCAGGTTCCGCCGGACTCGCAACTGGGGTTGTCGTTGAACAACACCTTGATGTTTCGCCAGTACGAGGACGTTACTTATTTGGGGGAAGGCGGTTTCGGGGTCGTTTACAAGGCGAAAAACAAGCTCGACCAGTCCTACGCAGCGTTTAAAGTGAAAAACTACCGACTCACCTCCACCGAGAACATCGCGCAGATAGAGCGCTCTTTCAACGAAGTGAAAACTTTCCTCGCGATGAAGCACAAGCACCTAGTGGATTTCCACATGCACTGGTGCGAAGAGAGCCAGTTTTTACCCGATAAAAGAACCGTGCAGAAGGGCGGGCAAGAGTGGCCGTTAGATGAGGACAACGCGGGTGGAGGTTTGAGTTCGGATGTAGGAGGAGCTGCCTTGGGTGGAACGAACAATCTGGAAAATGATCAACCGGGGATATCAAATGTAAAAATGTCTGGGTCTGGAAGAATGCGAGATTTGTCATGCGCGTTTTGCATGAGCCATGATGTCTGTGATGCATACCCTAGCAATACAGGTTTTTTGGCGGCTTCTCGATGCCTATTCCGCATGACAAATGCCTTCTCAGCGTAGCAAAAATTGCATTCCCTTTGGTACTCATGCAATACAGATTTTTTTGGAATCCAAATGCAGCATCACAAGTTGCATTCTTCCAGACCCAGACATTTTTACATTTGATAGGGGAGCGGGACGGACGACTTGGCTCTGTTCCCCAACGACCCGGCGGCCCATGCGAGTATATCAAAAGGAAAAACCCCCCCTCCCCATATCAAAACGAAGTTTCTGATGCTGGATTTGGGTACACAAATCAGCTTTGTATTGCAGAGAGGCATTGCGGACAGATCTCCAGGCTAGATAGGGGCGGGCGTGTCTAGTTGTTTAGCATGGCAAACGGCTCCCCTTTAGGCCCAACAGCATCACAAACCGCTTCCAGAATGGGGCTAAAGCTCCTGCCCTTGTCTTCTTGCAAGACAAAAAGGATTTGTGACCTCAAATCAGCAACACAAATTTTCGAAGTCGTGCCTTTTCAATGTGGGGAGGGGGGATTTTTCCTTTCAATAGAGTACTAAAAATTACCAGCAGCACAGCTTGATGAATCGCACACTGAATACGTCCGAAGGTGGCGTTTTTTCGATGGAACGATCAGCGAACTGGACCCGGAAGCATTCGCCGCCGTTTAAACCAGCAGTGGGGAAAAATTTAGAGAAGAAAACGTCCGGGTTGCAGCTCGTTGCTAGAAGTACCGGGGACGATCATGATCATGCGGAACAAGACAGGTTGCAATTACCGGGAGCTGGTACTACGGAAAAAATAGCATCTTTGGAGAAGACAGGTTCTGGAAAGAAGCCACTGCAAGGAGGTGCAAACAAGGACGGGGAAGGTGTTGATGTAGTTGAAAATGTAGATCTTTATCCAGAGAACCTCAACGGCACAGCCAGCCACAGCTCGTCTGCCTCCAGCACCTGGCAAACCCACAACACCGAGTCCGTCGGCATGGTGTCCGCCACGGCAAGTTTTAATAACAGCGACATAGCCCCCACGACGACCTTCAGAAAGGAGCAAGAAATAAATAACGACAACTTCTCCTCCAAGAATGATCTTCAGAATATTAAATCGCCGACCACACAGGGCGACACCTCCTCCGGGGGTACTTTCGAACGCGTGAACCAGATCTTGGAGATGAAAACTACGAACAAGCAAGAAAAGGATCATAATATCGACGGCCCCCAACAAGAAGCGTTCTTGACAAAAAAGTTCAAAGAGCAGTTTGACAAGACCTCCCAGGACGACACGAACTCTATCCAATTCATAAAATCCTCGGTAAACGAATCCGTCATCGAGTCCGCCGCGGTCCGGTTTGCCGAGGTTGAAAACGAAAACATTAACACCAGCAACAGCCTCTACAAGCCGATTGACATCCAGGCGGATTTGATGAATGCCGCGGCGGCGTTGCGAGGAACATCTTCAAGGGGAAGAAAACTGCACCACGACAAGACATCAAACGGTAGCAGCAACTCGGAAATAAACTCCGATTCGACTTCGTTGGACGACTTTGTCCGGGCGAAATCAGCGTACATGGACACGCAAGAGATGCTGAAGAACAAATTGATCACGAAAGAGCAGATCGCGCCGTTGTTCGACGTGTGCCTCGTGATGCACATGGAACTCGTGGAGGGGCCGAATTTGAAAGCGTTTTTGCATATCAAATGCAAATATGTCTGGGGCTGGAAGAATGCAAGTTTGTCATGCTTGTCTGGCATGACCCTGCGCTCTGTATTGCGTGGCCACAAACAGGCTCTCGTCTCGCCTGTCATGCAAAAACGCAGTTTTTCATGCGGAATACGCAGCACAGAAGCATGAAAAAACTTGTCATGCTTGGCTGCCCATTACAGTCAACTTATTGTTCACTGACTTGCATCACAAGTTTCCAGACCCAGACATATTTGCAATGCATACTGCAGGATAGCCGACGAAGTCTCGACTGGGGAGTGTTCACCTCCATGTACGACTTTTGGCTCCCAACTGCCGTCGCCGCGCTACAACGAAACCAGAGCTCCAGCCGGAAAACCAGCCGGATTCTCCAGGTCGACATGGAGGCGGTGGAAATCCAGGCCAGGCAACGGTCGATTAGCAGTCTGAAACTGACCTCTGCGCGCCTGTCCGCCGCAAACGCGGCGTTGGAAAATAATGGCAGTAGTCCGATGGAACGGGGTACTAGTTCTCCGGGAATGAATGAGGTTGAAAAGGACAAGGGCGACGGAGGATCATATACAGCTCCTGCAGTGGGGAACAAAGAAGATGAAGACCAAAATGAAAGCGGAATTATGACTCCACAGATGAACAACACTAAGGGTGAGGTGATCGACCTTCTTTCCCTGAGCCGAAAATCCTCTGCGCAGGAGAATTTGCACAACAAATCGTCTTCCTCCGCTTCGTCTGACTTTGAGCAGCAGCTCCGGGGAACGAACACACCGCAGAAACTGTCGCACGTCTCTTCCCCGACTTCACATAATCGGGACGCTGTTGATTCACCGCCACTGGTGCTCGGAGAAGTGGGACTACAACTAGGGCACCTGCAACATGAAGACCGGCATCAGACTCCTGATGGAAATAATATTAAACATGAGCAGCAAGGGGACGAGAAACACGCCAGCAACCTCGTGAACAACAGTTCCGAGGAAGAAGTCTTGAACAGTGATTCCAAAGCGACGACCCTGAACAATAATATGAACAAGACCACGTCTGATCAGCATCAAGACCAGAAAACGTCGACCACGACCACGCATAATTCCACTCAACCGAATTCCACCCAAAGCCAGTACTTCTGCTACGAGAAGGTGCAGCCCAATCCCGGGGTGCTAGATGAGTCCCCCTGGTGGAGTGCGGCGGTTGAATTCGAGTGGATGCGGCAACTGACGAAGGGCATGCGCGCCATCCACAAGAAGGGGTTTGTGCACCGGGATTTAAAGCCGCAGAACTGCTTTCTGGATTTGAGACAGGGGCTGCTCAAGATCGGAGATTTTGGCCTGTCTTCCGTGTCTACGACCGCGAACTCACTTAGCATCTATAATGCGGAAAATGGATTGTTGGAACCCAATGCGAAGAATCCCGTGCAGCCCACTATCAAATGCAAAAATGTGTCCGTCTGGAAGACTGCAAACTTCTCATGCATATTTTCCATGCCCCATGAGGTTTGAAATGCAGGACCTAGCATAACAGGTTCTGCGACGTCCCTATCCTGCCTGTCCTGCATGACAAACTGCCTCTAAACTTGTCCAACACTGGACAGCTTTCGGTAGTCATGCAACACAAATGTTTGTACGATCCAGACTTAGCATGACAAGTTCGCATCCTCCCAGACCCAGACATATTTGCAATGCATACCCACCACGCGGGGCCCACTGAGTCCGTACTGGGGTACGCCGATGTACATGCCGCCGGAAGGAAATTCGTTGGACGAATCAACCGACGTGTACGCAGTGGGGCTGATCATGCTGCAATTGCTGTCACCAAGATTCACGACACAGGTAGAGAATTGGAGTCATGATCTCTGGCTTTATTTTTCAACACGACGTATATGCATTTATTTTTTCCATTTCTTTGTAGACATCGTATAAGCGTTTGGTTCTCCTAGCACCAGACAGGCTTCATGCCCGATTAACACAAGACCGTAGTACTGTTTTACATTAAATTTAAACAAAAAATCTTCAATCCCTGAATAAAAAAACGCCAACAAATATTAAACCACAGATGGAGCGGCAACTGTTAATCGAGGCTTTCAAGGGCCCGACGGCGGAGGTGATCCCGGGCCTGGAGGAAAAGGTCTCCCCCGAGTGCTACAAGGAGTGGTTTGAGCTGCCGCGGGAGCTAATCGCCCGCTGCGCCAAGCACGACCCGGAGGCGAGAATCGGTAGCGAGGAATTGCACCTACACATGAAGCAGATGCGCAACGCACGCTTCCACAAGGATCTAATGGTCAGTGGCGCGAAGGGCGGGGATTAGGTTTAGGGAAGTGGGCTGGGTAGGACATGGAATATGGATTTTTTGCGCAGGTTATTTACACTTTTGCAACTGCATCAACTGGCTATTACTAGGGCCGACTAGATTTAGTCCTTCGAGAGAAAGAAGATTTTACGTACGAATGCATCGAAAAAAACAATTCAAATTTAAACATCGAATGGTTGCACACTTATAATTTCCTAAAATGCTAATATTGCTCTTGGGATGAATATATTCCTCGGGGTAGTCTTAACTTCTTGGAGTAGCACTGTACTATAATCCGTTTACCTTCGAAGAAGCTCCTGGTATTAGTAGTATTTGCACGATGCACTTTATTGCAAACCTGTATACGCTGCAAGAACTGGTTATGACCACTAACTTAACTACCTCGCTGTGAAGCAGCGCATCTGAGTGGACAATACTACAACTTGATGTGGACAAAAACCTTTACCCCTTTATCTGCTAGTATCCAACCGAAAAAAACTCCGCAAAAAAACGTCAAAATCTTGCGAAAACCGATTACAAAAACATCAGAAAATCAGCATAAACACTTTCATCTCAAAAAAAAACCAAAACTTTCATCGGCACGTACCGTTGCGCGCTGGTAGTACAGCATTATATATTCATCTCAAAAAAAACACAAAAACGACAAAGATTCTTATCACACACAAAAAACTACGACAAGGTCTCATTTTTTATCGCGCGCAGAGGTTTGTATTTTGTTGCAGCAACTATTGGATTTCTATATTCTTCCGAACTATTACTGGGACAACGCGCTATTCGCAATTCAAACAGGAAGGAAAGTGGCTGCAACGAATGAAAACACCTAACGGATTTATCGCGGAACCCTACAAAGGACCGCCGCTTGCTCCTCGAGCACTTCATTGCAGTACTTGCCGCTATTCGTTGCCCGGCTGCATTTGGTCCTGTTGCGCCACCGGTATTTTTCGTACCATGGTCCTCGAATAAACCGTTTCCCCCATTAGTTCCAGTTTTGGCACCACTACTTGCCTGTTCCAATGACCCTCCGACCAGCGGCCTCCCTAATTGGTACCTGAAAATCGGCTCCCCGGTGTCCTTCCGCACAGCCCGGACCTCCCCCGGGTCCGCGAGAACCACGAGTAAAACGTCGTTGCCGATGTCCCCTGGGGGGATTGGCGCGCGGGCTTGGTGCGCAGATGAACTGTGATGGTGTCCATGAGCACCATGGTGGTGAGTTCCATGATGATGAGATGCACCGTGAAGACCAGTCTTGACTAATTCCTGGCCGTTGATGCGAGAAGATCCTGGCTCTACTGCTTCCACATCTGAGGAGGGGAAATTGGAATTTCTCCGACTACTTCCTCCTGCCGAAATGATAAAGTCGTCGTCAATCGCGGAGCTCTGCTCCTCCTCCTCCTCCTCTAAGTCAAAAATGTCGTCGTCGAGCACGATCTGATTCTTGTTTTTATCGGAAATAGTGGTAGAAGCTGCTGTCGTTCGTCCTGTAGTTGACAGGTCCTCTTTTGCTCCTTCTTTCGCTTTACTACTTCCGTCACCTGCAGGAGGTAGTGGTACTGCATCTGAGCCACTTTCGCCATCGGCCTTCGAAGATGTCGAGGAGGCACCGCTGCTACTCCGGCTGCTTTTTTCGTTGTTGTCGTTCGTGTTGAGCAGAACGTCCTCGTGGTCATCACCCTCCGCAAGCAGCAAAGCCTCGTCGATCGAGGCGGTGGTTGAGTCACCACTATTCCCGGACAGTTCACTACCATGCGCGACGCCAATTGCGGTATTTTTGCCTGTGTTCCTCGAGAACGCCGGCTGGTTGTAGTTCTGCTCGTCGTAGTAACTGGGAAAATGAAACCCTACATTGTCGCGTAATTGGGTGGAAAAAAAGGTGGGGGTTGTGAAAAAAATATCTGCGGTGGTTGTTGTTGTCTTCGTCGGGGGGGCCGACGACGTCATGAAGTTTTTTATTCCTGTGTCGCCGTCGTTGTTTTCTACTATTGTTCCGAATTTTTGTGTCGTCGTTTCTATTCCGGCCAGTGCCAGCAGCAGTGAAAACAGGAGTACCACCCGGACAACTGCTCTCGTAGAGACAAACTGCAGCTGCAATTGGGAACAAATTGTGCTGCTGTTCTTGAGAGCAGAAGTTCTGCCGTCGTTCTTGTTCTGGGCAGAACAAATCCTCCTGCTTGCTCGGTTCACGACACAGCTGCGGCGACCGGACGAACAACGGGGAAAAATCCACCACTTGCTGGTCCTCATCCAAGGCTCCGTGTATGACAGTGCACAACTCCCCCTCGTTCTCATTTCTCATGCAGAATACCAAATCCACGCTTTTCCTCCTGTCACTATTATGCATGACAAGTTCTGGGCGCCCAAATAGCACTACAATCCAGTGCAAATTTGTCATGCAAAACCGGCACTCTTGCTGATGCCTGTATTGCCGGTCATGCTATACAAATGAGGGGGAGGGGGAGTTGTGCACCGTCATACCGTGTCTGTGCAGTAGAGAAGGCATATGGGATAATCTGCGAAGTAAAGTAGGCCCGGAGATGGGGTTGTAGGTGATGAAGCTCGTCTGCACTACTCGTCGTCGTCGCCGCGGGAAAATTTTCAACGCCGGGACGAGATGATGTTGTTACCCACCGCAGTTTTCATGTATTTTTTGTACACTAATTGCTATGTTGATTTCGTTGTGTACTATGTCGTTTCATTTTTTACTTTTTCTCACCTATCATGATATGCTGGCTTTGTCGTGCTGACAAGAGGTAGTTGTGTTTTGTTAGATTGGTGCTATGTGGGCGGCAACCAAAACACGCTTGTAGCCCAGTAGTCGAACCACTGTGCAGCGACGTTAAGGTGCCTGAGCAACAATCTCTTACTAATTTTTTTCTAACTCCGTCTTTGGATCTGTTTTTTTGCGCAAAATAAAAGCACGTGGAGACCAAAGAAAAGGATCCCTGTGAAACACACAAACTCAACCTAAATTTGCGATTTAGAATGAAGAGAATTGAAATGTTCAGAATAAGGTGTCGTCAAGTTCTAGAGAAAAAAAGTTGCCTGTTCGACGTTATGTCGTCAGAAATTGATCAAAAAGAAAGTATCAAAGGGCCGGTGCGGTTTAATGTCATTCGGAAAAACATTCTGCAAATTGAGATCTAGATCTATCAAGGACAGAACCTTTTGGAAGCACCGCTTGATGAAGATCTCATTTCAAAAATTTGCGATTCCGATTTCCTGAACTGACGAAGTTGCTGAAGGTAAACAGGATCCACAACGGAGAATTTGTAGCCTCCAACGCTCATTGTCATTTCAGAGCACAAATTTCGAACCGGAGCCGGATACTTTCGCAGAGTGAGTACGGAGCATTTGTATAATTTGCGGAACAGGAAGATTTCAATTTCTTCGATTGTGTACACAGATTACTATCGGCTGTCGCTAGTGATTTATCGATTTTTCGGTTGCACTATCGTCAAACATCAAAACAGTCGCTTTTTATCCACCGGCTGGTGAAAATCTGCAGCCAGAATCCAAATTTTTTTGCAATCAAACTTTAAAAATTGAAAAGTCTATAGTATTCCTCGCAATCATCAACTTTAGGATGTGTGGGGGAAGAAACAATGTTTCGTGCCTCACAGCTTCCCCCAGACTCTTCCCCGCGCCGCGCCAGTATTCCTCGCAATACGAGCAGCTGGTTTTCGGTGTCCGATTACAGTTGTTTCGTCGTCCGTAATGCACCAAGTCATGGTTTTATACATTACAATCGTGTAGTAGTGGCCGTCCTCGAATTTTATATACCTGTTAGCAGGTTTATTTCTCAGTGTGCTGGTCTTCGTTAGTACATTTAAAACAGTACAAAACTGTCTTACAAACACGGTACTACGTATGTGCATCTTCGGCGAGAACTGATCAAAGGTAGTTACCGCCTGCAGCTCAGTGAAACTTGGTCCTCGTCGCACAATAGTTGTGATACTACCATCCTGGCTACTGTATTCTTAGAATTTGTTGTGGTGTTGTGTTGCCGCATGTTGACAATCTGCATTTATAAATCTGATCTGTTGTGTCTCCTGCTGATACACGACTCGTCCTGACAGCATGAGTTTATTTGTGTTTCTTCATCTCTCCCCCAGTTTCGATAATGAGTAATAGTAAGTCCTCTCGAGAAGTACTATCATTTTCTTCCGGTGAAATAATAATCCAAAGTCTTGTGAATCCAAACATCGCTCGCATTTTTCGACGCATCAACAATTGATGCGCCTATTTTTCGTGTCTTTGCTATAGAAGGTTTAAAAACAGTTAGTGAAAAAGAATCAAGTGAAAATCAAGTGAGGTGTTGAAAAGTTTGTCTAGTGTGCCAGGAGATTAAGGTTCTTGTTACAAGAGTCTCGAAGAAGTGCATCTTCGAAATCGAAGTGGCAAGGAGTTTGTGTGGCGAAATAAAGTAGTTGTCTTTTTCTCCGAAAAAAATCGTGGCTTGTCGTCGTCCTATATTTATATTGATGAAAGTGTCGTCTGTATAGAATTCGATTTAGAAGTCAGTGTTGTTGTTCTTTCAAGAAGTGAAAGTGCCTCCTGCAAATAAAATGTGTATTGCTTTTCTTGTGTTCGCCGTAGTTCGTCCACGATGAAACAGTATCAGAACCGGGAACTTGTTCACTCTTTGAGTTGTACATAGTAGTACTTTCGCATGAAGAAACACTACAACATCTTCTACTCATTCCCACAACAACATCCTGTTCTATTTTCCGCCCTGGTGCGGTCCGTGGGGTGCACCACCCGGGTTTCCGCCGTGTCCGCCGGGGGCGAACCAGGAGTAGATGTTATCGCAGACGAACGCGATTTCGGCCAACACATCCTCCGCGGAGAAGGTGCGGTAGTTGCGCTGCTGACACTTCTTCAAGAAGGCCCGTTGACTGGCCTTGCGCACGATGTAGGAAGCGAGGATTAAAATCTCTTCCGGGAACGGGGCGTTCATCTGTTTCCGCGGGTCCCCGCTCCGCAGGCAGATCTGGTGCCACGCGAACAGGGCGCCGATCACGCCGGACAAAACGTCCCCCAGCCCGCCCGCGCGGATCGGGGAAGAGCCGATGGAGTTGGAGACGGAGTGGAAGACACACGCGTTGGTCACCGTCCACTGGTTATGCATTGCAAATATGTCTGGGTCTGGGGGAGCGCGAACTTGCCGTGCTAAGTCTGGATCGTGCAATAATTTGTGTTGCATGACTACCAAAAGCTGTCCACTTTTGAACAAGTTTAGAGGGAGTTTGTCACGCAGGATAGGCATGATAGCGACGTGGACGTCGCAGAACCTGTCATGCCAAGTCCTGCATTCCAAACCTCATGGGGCATGGAAAACACGCATGAGAAGTTTGCATTCTTCCAGACCCAGAAATATTTGCATTTGATACTCATCGTAGTCCACGCCCTCCTCGCAGGTGTAGGCAACGGGGGTGACAATGGTGTCGTTTTTCCCCTTCGCAACGATGTGCAACGATAGTCGCAACGGGTTCTGGTAGCTGTTGGTGGTGTACTTACTGTCAAAGGAGATCAAAGAAGACGGGTCCATTCGCATCCTGTACTCCTGCATCTTCAGCATGTCGGCCATCTTCGTCGGGTTGTTCCACGCAACCTGCGGCACGTTGGGGTCCACCTGGTAGTTGTAGTTTGGGTTCATCATTTGTTGTAACTGCTGGATGGTGTGCCCCTGCTGCTGTCCTGGTTGCTGGTGTTGGGGAGCTGGTGCATTCTGCATACCCAACTGCTGTCCGATCGTTTGTTGTTGCCCGTTATTATTTTTGCCACCACCTTTCTGGTTCTTCTTCTGCTTCTTCGTCGCCGGGCCGTTTTGCGCCTCCTCCTCCGCCTGCATCAGCTCCTTGATGGTGTGCGCGATCTTATTGTGAGGAAAAATCCCCCCTCCCCAACATATCGGACAGGAAATTTGTGATGCTGGACTTGCGTACACAAATCGGCTTGTCTTGCTAGAAGGGCAAGAGACGCAGTTGTGGCCTTATCTGCAGGAGATTTGTCATGCTGTTTCCCACTTCCAGAGCCCTCCTGTCATGCTGAAGTTGCAAGGCCTCGTTCCCACGCCAGCCAGCACTACAGTCCGCATCTCTACTTCCCTTCTAGCATGACAACATGACTTGTGGCCACAAATCAGCATCACAAATTTATTCCAGTTTGAGTATGAGGTGGGGGGATAATTTTTCGTTTCGATAAACCTTCTTCTTCTTCTCCCCCTTGCCCTCGGCCTGAAACGGGTTCACCTCAATCTTCACCGCGGACTCGGGTTGGTGGTGCAGCTGTATGGATTGCAGATATGTCTGCGTCTGGAAGAATGCAAGTTTGTCATGCTTGTCTGGCATGACTCCCAAATCTGTGTTGCGTGAGCACGAACAGGCTCTCTTGCGTGTCCTGCAAAAACGCAGTTTGTCATGCGGAATTCGCAACACCTAGCAGCCCAAAAAGTTGTCATGCTTGGCTGTGTATTGCAGTGCGAATGCCATTCATTTTTAGCATTACAAGTTTCCAGACCCAGAAACATTTGCAGTCCATAAGCTGCTTCTCCACCACGACCGAGTTCAGTTGTTTCGCCTCCATCTCCAGCGCGACTTGATTGTCAGCGGCGTCCTGCCCGGCGTTATCTGTGGTCGCGGTCGACGGGTGTTCGACGCCACCGTACCCGTTTCCCACGGCACCGGTGAAGTTCTTGGGCTTGTGCTTGTACTGCTGCTCGATGACATTATCGGGTTGGAGTTCCGGGTTGATGTGCTCCTTGCCGAGCTGCTCCGGCGGGATGTCGAAGGACCCCGACTTCGTGATTTTCCCATCGCCACCGCCGTTGGCAGCACTGTTAGCGAGAAAAATATTTCTTGGAAGATACTATTTTGGGTGGTGGAGGCGGTGCCACTTCGCATGACAAATACCAGCTGGTGCTGTCTCATATTCACGTCATTAGTGCCGAAATAATTTATGCATATCATGGCATTACAAATTATTTTTATTCAGCTACAAACAAAACAATCCATACAGGACAATATCATTTGCTATCTGATTATGCATGACACTCCTATTTCTATACCTCTGTTCCTTCAGTTTCTGTGCTTGCGCCGCCGCCGCCTGCTGGGTTGCTGCCTTCGCCTGGGCCGACGCCGCGTGGGCCGCGGCCTCCTGGGCCGCGGTCTTCGGTTCTTCCGTAAACGTGTGCTGCATGCGCTGCACGGGTTTGGCCTCGTTGAACGTGACGCCAAAGGTCGGCTCTCGAACAAAGTGCTGCACGGCCAACTGCCCGGACGCGTGGTCGTGGTGGACTTGCTTCAAAACCGGCCACAGCTCGTCGACGTTGGGGTAATTGCCGTAGAAGGTGTGGTATGGATTGCAAGTATGTCTGGGTCAGGAAACTTGTGATGCAAATCTACGAATGGTGGGAAGACACTGCAATATACAGCCCAGCATGACAAGTTTTGCCGCTTCTCTGTGTTTCGTTTTTCGCATGACAAACTCCGTTTTTGCATGACAGGCAAGAGGCCCTTTTCCTGCTCATGCATCACAGAGTTAAGACTCATGCCAGACAAGCATAACAAACTTGCATTCTTCCAGACCCAGACATATTTGCATTCCATATGTGGTCCGTGTGCTTCTCGTTGAACCACAACACGTGTTTGTCCAACGCCTCGGTCACGTACTTCAACTCGCCCTATGGAACTGTCAGGATCGAAATTGACAAAATCGAAAAATTTGTCATGCATCAAATGCACGACGCGAAATACGTGTGTTGCAGAGCAGGCAAGTGAGGCCGATTGTAAGCCTGTTTGGGGTTATAGCTCGCGCTGCTAAAGCAGCATGAGAGAATCAGCCTTCTTTGCCTAAACAGCATTACAAACTGGATTTGCACACCACCAGAATTTGTCATGCGCCACTTAGAAACTGAGTTCGAACTGGAATCCATTTTATGCATGACAAATCATTTTGATTTTGTCAATTTCGATTCTGACACTTCCATACGCCCAAGTTCGGGGTTAAGATCGTCGGGGCGGCGTGGTTGGAAAAGGTCGTCATCTGCTCCACGGCCTTCTTCGTCCCATCGGGAAGATCCTCTTCGCCGTTTTGCTGTTGCAAAATCTTTATGCATTGCCAAAGTATGTCGTACTAGTAGAAATCGCATTACAAATTTCCCCAGCATGAGAAATAAAATTTGCAATGCTGATTTACCTTAAGAAAAAAATTTGTAATACATGATCGCAATAACACGAGTGCGATACTTTTGCAACTCATAATCTTCCGAGACTCCAACAAGTTCCAGAACAGGTCCATGGTTTCCTTGTCCGCGCTCCACTTGTCCGCCGGCTTCCCGCCCCGGGCGGAGGGTGGCGGGGGCAACGACGCATCGGGGGCGGTCATGGCGTACAGGCCGTCGGCGTCGACCACGAGCGGCTTCGTCGGCGGCCAGATGGTCTCGTCCGCCAGTAGCTCCCGCAACATCTTCTTCACCTCTTCACCGCGTCCCAACCCCGGACCAATGATCAGACAGTCGCACTTGGAGAGAATTTCACGATCTTCGGTGGTGAACGCTTTGTAATCGTTCGGGTCGTCGTACTCCGCACACATGATGTCGCACGATTTTGCCTTGATCCCCTTCGCAACCGAAGCGTGGCCTGCAATGGAGTGGAAAAATTGGGGAGGTTTTTGTGGTTTTTTTTGTAGGTTCTACAAGAATACTTGGGAAGTCCACGAGGATGGGGCTGATTATGATGATGCACGCTTATTGTTAATCCAAACTACAAAATGTTGCTGCAAATTATTTGGAATTTTACCATTATGTAAATGCAAGGTACTTCTTATCAGAAGCAAACCTACAAAACCGCAGATTCTGCTCCTGTTTGTTCATCACATTTTGATACCTGCTTTGACGAACACCAAATCGATCCCCATGAGCTTGGCGGCCTGCGCCGCGAAGTAGGGTGCTCCGACGTAGAGATGCGACCCGCCATACACCGCGACCCGGCCCCCCGCGCCTTTCCTGGTTATCCTATGTAAAAACGTCCCCACCCCAGAGTTGTCATGCAAATCTGCATGGTAAAAATGCTTCTCATGCGGAGCCCCATGAGAGGCATTTGCTAGTCGTGTTTTGAAATTTGTGATGCTATAATCAGCATCATACGCTAGATCTGTGACGCTGCTGACCTACCTAATAACAGGAATACACTACGAGGACAATAAACTTGTCATGCGAAACAACCAAAGCTGGTTGGTTTGTCTAGCAGATTTCCCATCACTCTGGTTTGGGGACGTTTTTACTATAGGATACTGGTGCGCCAGGGCTCAAGTCGTTGGAAGATGTCCCGGAACTTGTTCTCGAGCGTGAAGTATCAAATGTAAAAATGTCTGGGTCTGGAAACTTGTGATGCTGGGTGGCGTCGCATGATGAGGCTACAAATGCTGGCTCAGCATGACAAGTTTCTGAGCTTCTAGGTGTTGCCTATTCTGCATGACAAACTGCGTTCCTGCATCACAGAAAAACGGAGCTCTTGGGTAACGGGCATGACAGATTTAAGAGTCATGCCAGACAAGCATGACAAACATGAATTCTTCCAGACCCAGACATTTTTACATTTGATATGAAGGAGCTCTGTGTGCGGTAGTTGCACTGCGGCGGCACGTAGCCCTTGCCGCCCGGTTTGTGGAAGCCTTGGTTCCCCGACATTTCTGATGTGGTGAGTTTAGAGCTTTAGTTTCTGATCTATGTAGAAGATGCAGTAGCGAATAGAAGGATTATTTTCTAGTGCACAGCAAGAGTCCGAAGAAACAAAACGCTATGAAAACACTGTGTTCTTCTCTTACTGCTACCTAGTTGTAGAAGTATAATGGTGTTGACAAACCAGGGCGGTAGTTGTACACAGTTTTTCGAGAAAGAATCTCGAAATTTTATTGCACCGGCCTAGGTTCGTTTTGTCTACTAAGAAATTGTTTCCGGGAAGATGCTTTTTCCTTTACTCTACTGCAAGGACAATATCGTACAATTTTTTTTGAAGCAAAACTGGGTAGAACTTCTGAAGAGAGGTGAAACTACGAACGATCTCGTGAAACACGACACAATTAGAACAAATTGTCGTGACCCTAGCTGATGACTGCGGTACAACAGGAGGAACAGATTATGGATAGCAGATCGAAAAAAGTAGAAGAACGACTAGAACTCAGTCGGGATAACAATCAATATAGGAAGAAAGCTGGAGTCCAACAAAAGTTCTCGCAAATTTCCTTCCAAGTTTAATTGAAAACTATCTCGAAGAATTCATGAAGCCGATTCAGCCCGTCCTAAAAAGTAGTAGACCTAGTAATCTTAATCAAAAAATTAGAATTACCACGATGGTCTCCTGTTTTTTGTAAAGAAACAATTTTTTTGGAAGGGATAGTTCGGCCACCATAACACAATTTTTCGAGACGTCAATTATTGCAGTAGGATTAGTTGGGCAAAAAATTATTGGTTTCGATGGATGGGTAAGTATGGAAAAGGTGTTGGTTTGAAGATCCGGTTCGTATTCTGGAGGACGGATCAGCAGCCTCACGCTTCTATCGCCTTGCGTCGTGGACTACATCAAGATGAAAAAATCGCACCATAGTATTTCAAAAAGGACAAGGAATTTCAAAATCGCACTGTGCAAAAGCGTGTTTAGCGACGCTGCTTGGTGATCTTCGGAGGGTAGTACAACTAGGGTTAGTTATTGATTCATCTACGCTGAGCTTTGACGCTAAGTCACGTACTTTGCGAAGTAGATCCGTTTTAATATCTGAGAGCGGTGAAAATTTTAGTACGTACACCAGCATCGTCAACTTCTTTTTGGGGTCTTCGATCCAAACTGATTTGAAAAAGAAAAACTCGTTCACTTTTGTGTGCATTTTACCTATTTCGATAGCGAGCGTTTTTACTTTTGTGCTTGCACTTTGTTCACCTTATGAACACGACTTCGCTAGAACTGCTGCACTGGTTCATGATTTTCTGCTCCTCGACCCTAATCTGGGATTGCAGTGGAGAAGGGGTTTTCATTTGTACATGATTCTACACTGTTTTCCCTTTTTCTTGCCGTCTTTCTAAAGACAAAATCGGGCAAAAAGTTTGCAGAGCGCATTGAGTTCATTTTTTTTGTGCCTTTCAGAGCTTCTTTTTTTACATGCTTTTCTGTCTTTTCAAGTTGTTTTTCTCGAACTGAATTGCAATTAACTTGAAAGTGTGTGAATTTCTCAGGAAAGAAATAATATGGTTGTAGTGCTGATTGTCCATAATTTGTCTCTAGTACAGCGGATCAGGAGCACAATAAACGATCATCATCTATTTAACCAGTACCTAAAAATTCCAGAGCTCGATATTGTGCTTTATTCCCGAATGGCCGTTTTCAGGTATGAGTCGAGGTTTGTTCGATTTGCAGACTTTTTATCTGCCGAAGAACTTTCGATGTCACAGAGGATTTTTTCATTTTCAATTCTCAATTCTGGGTAATTACCTTGAGCAATGAATTTGTCTATATATTCCGACGTGCTTCTAGTAGAAATATTGTGTGCAGCTAGGCGGGTAGTGGTAAATGCCTATAGGTACTACTTACTGTTGTATATCGTGCAAAAGTTGCAGGTGAGACGGCATGAAGCTGTCTAATTGGTTTAGCAATTATGGAGTGGCTGCAAAATATTGACGGCAATACAGGTAATAAGAGTATGTGTTTTTCCTGAATGCCTAGATAGTACCAATCTGTCTATGGAATTCAACCACCTGGGTATCCACAACTGCTTCAGTGCAACTACTTAGCATAATGAAAGCAACTACCCATCTTTCCCTAGCGCCGTGGCTTGTTCTAGCACTTTCCCAATGACTTGCCACTCTTCTCGCAGTTTCTGCAGCTTTTCACCAATCGTTTTTACCGGCTTCAATTCTTCCGTTAAAAATTTCTGGTTGTCCTCCACTGCCTTTTCACTTGGCAACAACGGCGGCCGGAACACCTTCGCCACCGGCTGCCGTATTGAACTAGCTACAACAGTGGACTGCTCTAAGAGTCGGAACAGCGGGGAGTGCCCGAGGCGGTCCAGTAAAAACTGAATGCGGCGCTCCATTCTCACGTACGTTAAATTGTCATCTGAATAATTTTCAGCCGGTACATCAATCGGTATCCGCCAGTCGCCCAGCTCTTTCCAGAGCTTCGCTTTCGACTCCGGCAAGCTAGATTCTTGTTGTCGATGATGTGGAACATCAACCAGAGGTGTAGTAGTCGTGTGGGTTATTAAACAGCTTGATGAAGACGCAGAACTGGAACTTTTACCCGCTATAAAATTCTCCTTCTTCATCTTCGCGGCATCGTGTAGTACAATTTTCCTTCTCCTTCGCTCCTCCTTCCCCTCCCGCGGCCCGAAAAGCCTCCGATTTGCCTCGTTGTTTTCCACGAGAAGTAGAGGTGTATGCCCACCAGATTCATCTTGTAGTTGTTCCCGGTAGTCGTGGTCCACCATCAGCAGCCTGGGATCCGCCCGCGCGAGCCGGTACTTGAGCGCTTCGGACAATTTCGTGTGTGCGCGCAAAAACAAGTCGAAAAACAAGGTCCACTGCTGTTTTTTCTCCTGGTCAACATTCGCGTCTGCCCCTCCTATTGGAGCATCGATCCCGATGGCGACGAAGTAGTTGCCGGTTAACTCGTTCCGGGTTATTCTCCGCGTCACCGGCACCGACTTCAAACCTTCCGTCGCAACATCGCCCAAGAAGCCGCCGACTTTCTCTTGCGCAGCTAAGGGGAGGTGGTTTACTTCTTCGAAGGAGGGAGTGTTGGAATTTCGGTCTTTTGCAAAATCGTCTTTTTTCTCCCCTTTTTTCTCTACTACTGCCGACACCAACTTCTCCGACACTTTTAGGAGCAATTCCTGGAACCGCACGTCTTTTTGCAAAGCGTCGGGCGTCAACTTGTTCGCGAACAGTCCCCAGGCCCCTATGTAGCTCGAGAACTCCGCGTCTTTTTCCGCTGGCATCAGGTGGTAGGCAATCCCGTGAATTTCCCGCTGGCGGAGCGTTATTTCGGAGTGAATTTCCGCAACCCGTGTCGGGTCGGGAACGACGACCTGGTCTGCTTTGTGAGATCTAGTTTCGAAATGGAGAGGTTATTTTTTCAGAAGCAACAATACCGAAGTCATAATCGAACACCATCTAAAACTACATCAAATCCTACAGATTCGCACTACAAATCCACAATCCCAAGTCTAGTTTCTTCCAGTTTCTTATGCTCAAACCGTATTCCTAACCAAGCCCGTAGCCTTGACTCAGCTCCTTGAAAGTAGTAAAAGCCCAAGTTTGTAATGCGGATTCAAGTAAAATCAGACCTAATTTCTTTGCTTTTGTTCGCTTCGTCTTTCCTTTGTCTTTCCTTGTCGATCGTAGCAAGAATTTGCTCGCTTTTCCTTGTATTTTGGTCCTTTTCCTTGCTTGATCGCTGTCGTGGCTTTTTCTTATCATCCTGTTCATTTTCTGAGTTTTGATCTATGAGAAACAGTGTTTAAAACTAGTTTTCAAATACACAAACCGCCCCCAACGCTTTTTCTCATTGATCAAAATCTAAAACCATAAATCTTACAAAGGCTTGAAACGGAAACTGATGGTCTAAATCCTACACGAAATTCTAAATCGTAAATCCAAATCCAAATCTGTATAGCATAAATCCATAAACAACTTCCACAAGCTTCGCGCTCCAATCCTCATCACATCCTCTTCTCCCATCACAGCATCGGTTTCTTCTCATCGCAAATCCAAAGTCAGGCTCGTAACGTCGTCGCAGTCATCAGTCGCTACCGTAGGCACCAATTGAAGGATCCCATATTCCAACTCCCACTCGGCATCTTACTTCGCATAATCCCGTCGCAGCCAAAGCCGGTCGTAGTTCAAATCCAGCAACACAAACCCAAATCATCGTCGTCGCGCAAGATCAAGTTCTTCGTCTCGTAGTTGAACGTCTATCGAAAACCAGCATCGATCACAAATTCGCATCCACTTCGGTCCTCGAGTGTCCAGAAGCCAACTCCTTGTCATGTAGTCCGGAAACAAATCCTTCTGCGGAAATCTTGCATGACAAATTCCAGGCCGGTGTCTCGACGAACCACGTATAATCTTCAGCACGTAGCGCAAAAGCAAATCCTTCTTCATTAGAGTATCGGAGTATGTATCTCTACGCGCGGCGGTATCGAGCGTCGTCTGCATGGCGGTAGCGGAGTCGGAATCTCGATGGTGAACAGCAACAACTCTTTCGCCCCCAGCTTAAAACTGCATGACAAATTTTGAAACCGGAATCCTAGTCGTACTACACGTTCTTCAACTTCAAATCTGGAAAACAGGCTTATGTCGGTCGGTGTGCGCAAAGTCGTTGCCGTCCTGCATCACAATGTCGAACCGTATCCAAAACCAAATCGCCTGGGGTCATCAACATCTGCGTCGTCTTTACGTCAACGTGGAAGGAACGGCGGTCGTGGTGCAGAAGCAATTTCATTCTCATCGGAGGAGTGGCGAAGCTGTGCAAAAACATGCTCTTCATCTTGTAACGGCCGGTCGTCGGTAGCATCGATGGGTCGGATCGTAGACGAAAATAAAACTTCCACCGGTCGAAAACAAATCTCTCCAGCATCGGCAGGTGGCGCTGCCCCCTAACGCCATACGAGGTTCTCCGCTGTCCTCCATCCGCAAAGCCGCAAGCTGTCATGCTGGGCCTGGATCGAAACAAGTTCTGCTGTGCCGGTGTCTGCGAATCTACAGTCTTGATCTTCGTACTCCAAAATCTCGAACGCCCCCACGTGCGGGTCTCGAGCGAAAATGCTGCATCCAAAAAACTGCGCGGCTTTCTATCGTCACTGCTGCTGCTGGTCCTGCGTTCAAATTTCTGCGTCCCCTGGTTCCTGCATTTGAAAGCTGAAGTCAAGGTCGATCCGCGCCCCCATTGCTGTGTTCCAAAGTCTTGCATCCAAAAGGCCGCGGCTCTCGTTGTCAGCACTGCTGCTGCTGTTCGCGCTACTATTACTGTACTCCAGTTTCGCCCCTTTTCGTTCCTGCGTCTAAAAATCAAAGTCAGAGCTGCGTGCTGCTTGTTGTCGAAATCGGAATTGTTCTACGCCCCCATACTGCTCTGCGTTCT
>JACKZZ010019125.1_pt1 | contig 22860 bp, 9 predicted proteins | sample 8027871 | NCBI WGS metagenome assembly JACKZZ01 (sample SAMN15724774, study PRJNA655200) | protist metagenome | isolation source: fluorescence activated cell sorting (FACS) single amplified genomes of... | place: USA: West Boothbay Harbor, Gulf of Maine | collected 2000-07-19 | reverse complement strand
GGGTTGGAACTGAAATTGTATTTGATTTAAAATGAGAGTCTTAAAAGCATACTACTTAAGTTACACATAGAGTTAACAATTCGCTCGCTTCTCTTCCACTGCACGATGCACTCACACACTTAGGAACGTAGACGAGTACTCGCCAAAAACAGCATACATACTCTTCATATATATGCATATCTTCAAATTCTTTCGCTGATCACTCGAGCAACGAAAAGCTAACTCCTGTTGGCTCGGATATAACTGCCAGTCGCTTGCTGTCGTTGTGCGAACTCACAAAGTGTGCCAATTGTATATCTTCCAAGAGGTACTAGTTTCTTGACCACCCGATACCACTCGTCATTTATTGACCGGGGGGGGTTGCAGTCTGAGCCGTGCGAATAATTTGAAGAAAAGCAGAGCCAACAACTACAAACAGGAAGAATCCAACAACAAGTGGGCCAATTGACGTCCCCGTCTCACGGGTAACTCTGGACTTGATTTCATCGCCACGTTGTCTCTTGTGGAAATCTTTGTTCTTCAAGCGCGTTGCGCGGGGCGAGTGATTTGCGCCTCCAGCCATGGTTTCTTAAGACTTTGTAAAGGGAGCGGTGCGACGATTACAAACGGTGGCTGTGCAACAGTCAAAACGAACAATTCGTCAAATAGTATATTTCGGTTGATGATAGAGATGCCAAAGCGACCTACTAACGACATGGCGCAAACAATACTGACACCCACGGTCAAGCACGCCAGAAAGTTATTTCGCACGATGGCGTTTCAGTTTATTGTACGGCTCAGCTGCTCCGTCTGTCTACGTTGTGTGTGTGTGTGTACGTGTGTACTGGTACGCGTGATCGCGTGATCCGACTCCACATGACTTCGTATTTGGAATAGTACAACAAAGTAATGTCTTGTGGTCGTACGTAGGTAGTAGTAGTAAACCAGTCTATCAACAGCAATATTTGGTGTTGCACTCACTCACTACTACTCACTACTCACTCCCTTGGAATCCTCCTCCATCCATTTTTTATTTTTTGTTGTGCTTAACTAAGAACGAAAAAGTTCTCTCCTCTTTTCTTTCATGAAGGACTTCGATTCACATGGAACTGAACAAATCATAATCATTTCAAAAGGTCTCCTATACGATGATACGCAACGATGCATCATCCATGCATGCTACTAGTACTATCAAGAGAACTCCGTCCCTCTGTAGTCCGAAATTCATAGAACATATGCCACTGTGTGCCACTGTGTGCCCCTCTGTTTCAACTTCTTCCTGTCAAAATGATAAACCTCATTTGTCCTATCATTATTGATCGCGAGTTTTTTTTGAATGATTAGCTTTTCATCGTCACTCAGCTGATATCCTCATAATGAACGCTAACAATATGTGCAGCCGTCTCCTCTTCTAGACCGCCACGTGTGCACGTGGATGCACGTGCATGCACGTCTGCGCCGGCTCTGACCGCTGTCGAAGCGTCCACCACGTTCCACGATCCTCTACTTGTCCACGATCCATATTCTTCAAGTGTCTCCATTAGTTTAATATGGCTTCTGCACCGGCATCTAACCCGACCAATGCTGGACTTGGGGCTGAAGATATTTGGGGGGGCGTAGATTTCGGTATTGACTTCGATACTATGACGACGGATGAGATCCGCCAACGGCGCATCATGATCGAAAATGAAATCAAAATCTTCAAAAGTGAGCATCGAAGGATTGCGCATGAATCAAAGGTACAGGAGGACAAGGTCAAGGACAACAAGGAAAAAATCAAATTGAATAAACAACTTCCGTATTTAGTGGGCAACGTTGTCGAAATTTTGGAGTTGCCGAAAGAACAGGAAGGGGAGGCAGGGGCTGCACAGGATGCAGAAGCAGAGTTGGACGGGAAAAGCGTAGTTGTGAAAACAAGTACGCGCCAAACTATTTACTTGCCTATTCCAGGCTTGGTGGACCCGGATGAATTGAAACCCGGGGAGTTGGTGGGCACGAATAAAGACAGCTATTTAATTTTGGAAAAACTTCCTGTCGAGTATGATAGCCGTGTCAAAGCGATGGAAGTGGATGAAAAGCCGACGGAAGACTACAGTGATATCGGGGGGCTGGACACACAAATTCAAGAACTTGTAGAAGCTGTTGTATTGCCTATGACACAGGCGGACAAGTTCAAGGCCATCGGTATTCAAGCGCCGAAAGGCGTGTTGCTGTACGGGCCACCAGGCACCGGGAAAACGTTGCTTGCTCGTGCCTGCGCGAAACAAACCGACGCCGTCTTTTTGAAGCTCGCGGGTCCACAGCTGGTACAAATGTTTATTGGGGACGGCGCAAAGTTGATTCGCGACGCATTCGCCCTGGCTAAGGAAAAAGGAAAAGATCGTGGGGGGGCGATCATCTTTATCGATGAAATCGATGCGATCGGGACGAAACGCTCTGGAGACGAGAAGAGTGGTGGTAAAGAAGTCCAAAGAACGATGCTTGAGCTTTTGAATCAATTAGACGGCTTTGATGGGACAGGTAATATTAAGGTTATTGCTGCTACTAATCGACCGGACACATTGGACCCAGCTCTGTTGCGCTCCGGGCGTCTTGATCGGAAAGTTGAGTTACCACACCCGGCGGAAGATGCTAGAGTTAACATTTTGAAAATTCATGCCAATCGTATGCAGATTTGCAAAGAGGGTAGTCAGCAAATCAATTTTGAAGAAGTTGCTCGATCGACTGAAGACTTCAATGGTGCCATGCTCAAAGCGGTGTGCGTGGAAGCCGGTATGATCGCCTTGCGTCGCTCGTCGACGACTATCCAACATGAGGATATGATGGAAGGGGTGACTGTCGTACAAGCGAAGAAGAAACAAACTTTGCAGTATTATGCATGAAGGTCTTATTCCCTTACTAAATTTATCTGCTTCCATAATATCTGTCCACGACTAGTCGTACGTAGTATTTCGTCCGTACGGTACCTACACAACCTGTAGCAGACGAGGTGCTATGAAATCCGGTAATCCAATATTGTACTAATCTCAAGAAGTGACTTGGAAATTAGAAACTGGTTCCTCAGTGTGCGTAGTTGCGCTACATGGCGCTGCATAACTGTATTTTCCCCTACCATATCACTGATATTTTTCCATCTGATGTTAATCATACCAATTGTTGGCAAAAGGAGAGTCAAATAACCACATGGTGGAGTAAAAACGTAAACGACCACCTCGATTCCATGTTGTCTGCTTTTGCTTATTATCTTATTATTAAATAGGCAACTACGAGACAACAAGGTTTGAAGAAAAAACAGTTTTGGTTCTTGAAATTTTGAAGTAACTGACTTTCGAGCCATTGACGCAATGGATTTTTTGACATATGTTACAGATTGTTTAGGTACTGGTAAATTTCAGTTTAGACACGCGGACAAGTAATGGGGCTGAACGCCATTTTGGAATTATAAAGAAAGGGACAAGGTACACCAACAACGAACACCGTGGGTTTGGTTTGCTCGGCGTAGGCGCTTAGAGAGAGAAGTGCTATATTGGATTTGTAGGGATCAATATGTTTTGAAAGCAGTGTTTCAATAGTTGTAATTACCTCGCCTAAGTAAGCCGAACATACAGCTCGCATTTCCTAGAAGAATGGCGAACGCTCAAACCTCAGTGTTTCTACTGTTGTCCGTGCTATCTGCAGTGTCTACCACGCAAACAACCGAGAAAACAGCACCAACGTTGTACTTTGGAATCAAAACATATATTCGAAATGGAGTGGTCCTCTATGTCGCACGAGAGACCAACACTGGAGAAATACAAGAAAAAACTCGACGCTCCCTAGCAGTAGAGAATTACCTATTCGGCACAAAAGAAGACGGTAATGATGCAATTATATTGTGGAAAAAGCCTCTAATGATAGAGACTGGATATGGACAGACAGGTGTTGCAGTATCTACAATAGAGTTTGATCCCGAAACAAACATTGTGTATTGCACTTTTCAAGACTATGAAGGGCTAAACCGCTTTGGTACAATACAATATGATCAAGAAAATCGGGCAAGTATATTAGCAATGATGGGCGGAACAGACCATGATTTTGTCACCATGGCTAATCTCCGCCCAAAAATTGGGGTTAGCGCGTTCATGTCGAGCTCAGGAAGAGATGGCCGTTTCTTTTTTGGCACGTTTGAATCGCTCGTCACGGGCGATTCCATATGGAGTGTTCGACCTAATAGCGATGCAGATACGTACACTTTAGAAAAAATGCCCAAAATTTATAAGGGCATGCATGAACTTGCAGAAATAATTCCCCATTTGGCTGCAGATGTCTCGCATGCATCAATAGCCCTCGACTCTATAAGTAGAAACCAAGAAGGGCAATGGCAGTGTTCGACACTTCAATACGAAGACTATCGTTTATATAGTAATCGGAAAGATGAAATGTTTACCCGTCAGAATGAAACGGCGATCATTTTTAATGAGTTGATGAAATCATCTCGCGATGGCAAATTATCTATGTCGATAAATGCTGGCTTAAGCGTTTTTGTTTATAATTCGGTAAAGTTGACTACGCTCTTAAGGGGGGGCCTACAAAGACCGTTTGTAGAGCCAAAGTCGTGGGCCATGTCGATCCCGTCCCTGTTGTATGTGACTGGCATCAACCACACGCAGTTCAATCAAACCCTGTTTAAACAGTCGATTGTGGCGATGACAGAAGATGTCAATGATGCACGAGATATCAAAATTATACAAATTGAGGAGAAAGTAATTGTTAAAAATGTGTCTGCACGCAGGCGACTGGTGCTATCTTACCGCGAGATCAACGTAACAGTGTTATCTATAAATTTTACGGTTACCTTGCACAAAATTACACCAAAGAAGACAATCATACAGTTAGAGAATTTAGGAACGGCAACATCTTCAGAGACGCGCAAATTTAATCAATTTTTCATGGTTGATCCAGCGCATGAAAAGGCAGTTTTAAGCGAAGTTACAGTCGTCAAAGAAGAAGTGACGAAAACGGTAACCGTGGAAGAGAAATTGTTATACGACAAGTGCGTTTCGGAGAAACCTGGGTATTCGCCCTCGATACCTGCAGACTTTTTTGTTTCGATACAATTGAATGCTCAAGGTTCACCTTTTGCTTATGGAACAACGACACACCCAGTAATGTATGATATTTTTGTTGATCGTGCCTCCATTGCGATGGAAATTCTGTCAAGTAAGTTTGACATGTCTATATATGTGGTTAAAGAAGTTCCAGGAGAGACAACGACGCACGTTCCGGAATGTAAATGCAATAACGACAATTATGAAATTGACTGTTCACACGGTAAAATTGTAACGAAGGCTGAAATCATATCATCATCTCGCATTCTGCGAAAAGAAGAATTAGTGACTGAAAAAATTTATTGTGCAAATGGGACGAGTAGTATGTATGGATATCACCGTCCTCTGATAAAAGGGTCAAGCCCTATTCCACAACGAGGTTGCGAGGTAACCCACTCAGCCCTTCTTTTGACCGAATTAGATCGTTCGTCGACGTATACAGTATTCTTCGTTGCCCATGCTGGAGAGCAAAGCACGAAGCCATATCATCTTACATTCCAAACTCAGGCAGGGCCACCAACAAAAGTGGAACTTTTTGTAGATTCGGTCACTTCAGATGGGTTTTCTATTGCTGCCGACTACAAGCATAATTTACACTGGCCAACAAGGCTGTTGTTTCTTGTCATCCCACGTTATTCGTCAGTAAACCCGATCGTATCGAATAACGTATGCGATTTCTTGACCCCACGACAAATTTACAGTATTGCGAAAGACAATCCAGTGCTGACAAGTTTAGAATCCTGTGTTGCGACTGTCGTTGCACGAGGCACAGTTAACATACCAGACAATGGGTATGTCCACCATGTGATCAACAAACATACTATACTAGCGACAGGTAGTCCTCCTTTGTCAAAGGAAGGCAAGTTCTCCGTCTTTTTGGTCGCTGAGCATAACTGGACCGTAGCTGGTGATCACCACTCTTTCTCAACTCGACTCAAGACCTATGTGCATTTGGCTGAACACAATATTACATTATCAGATACAACGCTCCCAGAGAACAGGTCGTTCAAGATAGATGTATACGCGTCATTGAATGTGCGTCCGTTAAGAGGAGAGCTATTGCACTTCAGTTGCTATATGCGGGGTCATACAAGCAACGCTCGTCTTCTTCATGTCGACACCCCTGGGGCAACCGAAAACGAAAAGTGGGTATTAAGCCGTCACATAATCGCTGTTATATTTGGGGTAGAAGATAAGAATGCAACCGAAGTGCCACGGAAAACATTTGAAGTTGTCTGTAGCAATTTACTAGCACCAACTTACTCGAAGAAAACAAGCTTGAGAACCTTCCACGATGTTATAGAATCGGTGGCGTCATGTGAGACGCTGAATGTAATTTGGCCATCTTGGTCAGATTCGTTTGTGCAAACCCAAGTATACCCGAAGTTATTTTCTCGCTATGTGACTGCATCAGATTCTATTTCATTAAGCGGAAACGAGACGATCAAACTGGGTCAATTTGATAGTGAGTGGATTGGCCCATCGTTCATGAAAGGCATAAGAATAACCATTGACGGCCACACAACTACAGAGAACTCGATAACAGACGATGGTCGAATATTGACATTCAAGGTCCCCACGTATGAGCGAATATGTGTTGAAGCAGATGGTGCTGATCGGTGCCAGGATGATGATGGATATCAAATCTTAAACATTTCTAATACATGGGAAATAGAAGGGGAAGGAAGATTGGAGAAAGGGAAAGTCTATGTTTATGGCGGAGCCCGTGGCGGATCAATTGCAATCCCTAATGCATATTATTATAGAGCATGCGATGCCACCGACTATTCCACTGACCCCAAGGATTGCTTGGATGATGAATTAAGCCCCCAAAAATGCGCCTTTGGAACAGGCTCGAAATGCATTCAATGTCCTCCGAACACTATCTGCCCCGGTGGACAGCGGGCTTGGCCACTCGCGGGTTATTGGAACAAGAACGACTACTCGGCTACCATCGTACCTTGCCGTACTCCAAGTATTGTTCGTTGTACCCATCATAACCACACTGGACGTTTCGTTCAGTGCGGAGAAGGGTATAAGCAAAGTTCGCTTGCGTGTGACAAGTGTGCAGAAGGATACTATCCTCTTTGGGACCGTGGCTGCAAAATGTGCAAGTCATACCTCCTCAAGTCGTCTGCAGTGCCAGCTCTGGCTGGAGCCATGTTCTATATATTCATTTTATTGTTTTCATTGGCACTCCTTACATATGCATCTATTATTGCGGTCGGTGGATCAATCATTTCTTCGTGGACGTTATCCCGTCGATTTACAATTGAATTTGTGTACCTCATTCAACTCATTTCTGCAGCAGCGTATCCACGGTACCCCATACAAAATACTTTAATGACCGCATATTCATATGTGCTGTCCGCTTTTATGCTGGATTGGAAAGGACATATTCCGTTGGAGTGTTATGGAAATACGTACTCCCCATTTACGATTGACTTTTTGTTAATGGTTACTGCAATATCGCTTACGGCGACATGTTTTCTGCTTGCTATGTTTAAGAAACTTCGACCAGAAGAATGGTGCAGGCGGAAGCGGACTGCATACTTCTGGAGGAACAGTGTGACTCCTTCTTTTCGATTTTGGAATTTGAGTCTACTTGGAGTAATATACCCAGCGACCACAATGTCCATATTAAGTGTCCTCTCATGCGTTAACATTGACGGGAACAGTATGCTGACGCGCGACCTTGACTTGCCTTGCTACACTGGTGAACACTCTGCGATGTATGCATTATCTTGGGTGTCCCTGATTATATACGTCATTTTCTTCCCTATTGGGGTGTCGTATTTACTCTTCAAAAACTTTTTTGGCCCTAACCGACATGAGTTCATGGCGAGCTCGAAGTTGAAAGTGTATGAATTTTGGATGAATAGTGACTTTCATAGCTGGAGGCACTTGGCTCGGCTTTTACACTGGTTCTTCTTGTTTCTGCTGTGTTTGTCGGCCGTGTTTTTGAAGAATCTAACGCAGCGACTGGGAGGGGTAATCTTGGACAATGTTGCACTTCTGCTGTATGGGATTGTTGTATTTTTTCACTCGCCAAAAATGGGAAAATTATCATTGAGTGACAGAGTCAAGGACGCTTTTTGGATCGAAAAATCTGCGATCAAAAGCAGACAAGAAGGTGAAGTGCCACAAGAATTTGTATGCCCTCTGTCACGAAAATTGATGAAAGACCCGGTTATCGCTTCTAGTGGGCAAAATTACGAAAAAAAAATGCTTCAAAAATGGCTTGGCGCGGGTAATGTCATCGATCCGGTGAATAAGAGGCAGCTGAAAGACTTGCGACTGAAGGACAATAAGACGCTAAGGTTACGAATACTTGCATGGAAAAAGCTTCAGAGTGTTCGAGTGAAAAAGCGGAAAGAGGAAGAGAGCAAGTCTGGGTGGAAATCAAGCACCAAGGTTCCTCCTCCGATCACGGAAGAAGTTTATGAGCGAGAATTGGACGCGCTAGAAGAAACCGCGAAGATGATTGAAAAGCGACAAACCACACCAGAACTCGTGGTTGACATAAAGTTAAAATTCACGCTCCATATTATTCTTCGGAGGACGTCGAAAGAGGGTAACTTAAAGAGTATTCGGATTCTTCTGACTAGTGCACAAGATCCTTTTTTTCATATGCAAGAAGTTTGTGATGAAGAATCTTTTGAAATGATTCGTGAGCAGTATGGTCTCGTTAGCACCTTCGAAGACTTCCCACAATTATTAGGCTCTATGTTTGATCGTTCGCGTGACGAAAGCGATGCTTTCAAATTGATAATATCTACTGCAGAAGAAGGGCTTGAGTTTGCCCAGCTGGAAATCCGAAAAATGTCTTTGAAGGGGGGTGCAACGCCAGTATTATCCCTAAATTTAATCCCCTCAAAGTATGTCGCACAGATTCGATGGCTATATGTGGGGAAAATGGGTGCCATTATATTGGCGATGGTCGCCTCCATCACATCCTACATGTTGTACGTCACGCACGAAGAGCTTCATGGGGAGTCGCTGCGTTCTTTGACCAACATATTAGAAAATACCACACCAGTTTTACTGTTATTTTACTGCCTGGTTATGTTGATCCTTCATTTAATTGCTTCAAATCGTTTTGGAAAACGGATGATAATAGCCGACGAGAATCGAAACATGGTTGCTGGCAAGGACATAGTGTCTGACGCAGGTGCAGATGAGCAGAGTGTGGATGATGCAGTTCAAAAAGAGCTGCTGATCAGAACTAAATTAAAAAACAACCGTATGATACTTGGTGCGAACAACACGGAGTCGTTGACAACGCTTGGAGATCTTGGGATGCATTTGCTGACACAAAAAGGGCGGGAAGGAGAAGGGCATGCCTACATCCGGGAGGCTTTGAAGGGGCTGACGAAAAACAAACTGCTCCCAACTAATCCAATTTTTATGCATTATCAGCACGCTCTGATCGCGTATGCAAAAGGTAACCAAAAACAGAAGGAGATTCCTTTCAAACCACCTGTCAACCCTGAACGGGATAGAATTCGAGTTGCACACTTTGTGAGCAACAAAGCCGAGCTGTTTGGCTCATGGTACGCTGCACACGACAAATTTACGAACAAACACAAATGTGGCATTGTCGGCCAACAGATTCGTGCTTTAGCTGTATGCGTGGAGTTTGCTTCCGTTGTTGTCCTTACTTACGACCCCTCGTTAAGTACTCTAGACTCAACCATTTTGGCCAAGTCAATAGCAATGTTAATCACACAGCTTCTCTTAATGGTCTTCATCGATAACCACGTCCATCTCACTACGATTAACCTCGAGCGCAAGAAAATTATCATTTGCGACATATGTGCTGCTGTACTCTTTTTTTTTGCTTCTGGGGCGTCAACCATAGCAAAGGCGTCAGGCATGTCTGGAGCGCTTTCGGAGCCCATGGACAGCACAGATGCACTAGAATCAGCCCAGTCTGCGGCACCTATTGACTTCACGATTATTTCGTTGCAAGCATTGAACACGATTTTCATGCTCATATTAGCATTTACTCTGTTTTTGGAGTCAACCGATCGCGTGTGGGACCACTGTGTTCGAAGATTTAAGCACCAACGGCGGGTTAAACGTATTCGCAGAGAAAGTATTCGCCGACGTTCTATACAGGAGCACTTTGGACAACCAACCTTTGGTGGTGATAGAGAAACAAAATTCGAGAATGAAATGGAAATGATGGAAAATCCAATGGATACATTAAAGCAAGCGGACATCTATGCGAGTCGCGATCGGAAGCATAACCGTAGATCGGCGTTAGATGATTACGTTCGCTCTGGTCAGAAGAAGAAGCGCGAACTACATGGCTACAAACAAGGGACCCACTCGACCGACATAAAAAAAAAGGCAAGCACTGAATCAAAACCGTCAGCCGATGAAACACCCGAAGAAAGGGCATTGAGGAAAGCGAAATCACGCGAACAGCGATCACGGCGAGATGCAAGGCGTAGTGTAGCCTTGGGAGTCAATGATAAAACACCTGCAGATAGTCGAATTGATGACACAAAGAGAAAAAGTAATAAGAAAGCAAAAAAGAAAAAGAAGAGAAATAGTGTTAAAGATATGTTGGACGGAATGAGAAAAGGTGAATAGTAGTATCCATGAGGGTTCGAAATCTTGGTTATAAAATTATATTTAAAATAAAATTATAACTTCTTACACAGATTCTTAGTATCAAGGTTTTATGTATCAAGGTTTTATATAAATAAATAGTATATTGGCTGTTATTTCAAGGTTTTATATTTTGGTTCATTGGCTTGCTAGAGGCAAAGATAGACTAGGAATGGGAGGCACGGAAAGCCACGGCAGAAGTGCGCCGAATACTCCGCAGACCGGATATATATACCTATGTTGAGCGTCTAGGGATAGACTCTTTCTTCATACGCCAACATTTATGAACTTCCAATAGCAAAGGGCACTTCCTCCAGGAAAAAAAGTCACGCCATGGTATAACAATTCGCAAGAACAAACAGTCCGTTAGCACTGCTGAAAGTCCAAGTTCTCGCCTGAACCGTACAGAGAGCTCTCAGTCAAACAACGTACAGATAACGTCTTATATTATACCCTGCTTTTCCACCAGTAGCGATACTGATGCGCATCACTGTGATACTGTAACTAATCGTTCTTCGCCATCCCATTTAACAAAGGATATTCCTTCCAATATTTCCCAAGTCAGAACCCAGTAAACTACAGAAAAATTACGCCACTGCTTGGAAAACCACAAAGGATGTCATCTGAGAAATGGTGATGATGAGGAATGCTTATGTTGCAGATTATCTAGGGATGATTGATCAGTTTCATGAACATGTTTATTTACAAAAGTAAGTACGTAAATAACAGCCAATCTCTTATTTTTATATTTTGTTAATTCAAACACACAATACTCAAAAGTTTTAAATGGAGAACGTCCATCGGCGACTTCTTCTATCTTTTTTCGAAGGTCCCTCTGTTTATCCTGGACCTGAACTTCCTGACCATCATGGACATGTGTTTTATATATCATAGACATCTCAATAGGTCATTCACCCAAGTGCGAGTTGCCCCGCTGGTAACCTTCTTCAGTATGTGCCTTCGCGGCGCAGTTTCGAAATATGCTCAAGAGCTTCTAGGTGGGTTAGCAGAAGTTAAATTTCCGACTCCCTTGTGCGGTTGCAAAAGCTACTGCAGAGTCCGCAAATAAATGTTTCGGACAGAGTATACGAGATACAAACTTTGTACGGCGCCAAAAACACGTCAATCCTCTTTATCAGCGCCACGATTTCCTACACGAGGTTTCCGTTCGGAATACCAAATTTGCTCCGCAATAAGTAGGATGACGCCTGTTACAATCAATCCAACAGACAAATATAGAGCAAAGTAGTTGCCGTTGAACTCCATGGCTTATAAGAGCAGTATAGCCCCGACTAAAGGAAAAGGAATCAAGATTTAGACACTGTCCAGTACAGTAGATTTTGTGTGAAGGCCGTACATACGTCACCAACACGCTTGCCACAAATCACGAGAATCAATATGAAAAATCATTTCGTTTCATTCATTTTCTGTTCATGCTCCTCTGAATGTGTATTTCACCGATCTCCACGAATACGATGACATGATAGAACCAAGTCCGGCCCACTCAACATGCCCAGTGCCTCCTGTTCCACCGAATGTGTACTTCACCGATCTACATGAATACAGATATATAATAGGTACGGACCGACCGACTCCATAGAATGGTATTCTAGTATTATCGTATTATATCTCTAGCCATCAGCCATCAATAGAAATCCGAACAGCCAACCGGAACCTTTGTTGACTCAGAAAGTTCTTTTTTCTTTTTTCTTTTTTTTTTTCTGGATGATGAAGTACGAGTAGTAGTTAAATAGTGTCAAGTCACAGGAAGAACATATTATTGAGAGTTGACTTCTTCTTCGTTATTATCAAACTAATATTATCAAAATATTATTATCAAAATATATTATTGAAAAAGACTACAATATCGAACCAAAGATGAACCAAATTCTATAAATTGTATACAACAAGAAAGTATGATTTTACAAATGCTTCAATGACCTATGACGGAAGCACTCCACCGATGGATGCAAGGAGCTGGAGACAGGTGTTAGTTGATAGTGTGTGCATATTACCCAACTCGACTTGCCCGGTCTGTGTGTTTACGTAGTATCGTGCGTGGGGCGAATGGTGTGGGGACCAAGAGTGTTCGTCAGAAATTCTGGCACACACGGGACCATGCAAAGTTATTTGACCTCGGTGCGTACCGGTCAGAAATTCGGCTAGAGATCTTAGAATCGGCGCCTCTCGCACGTGTTCTCCTCTTTACGGTCACGTGTCCGCCATCTCTATCGCCCTTGAGTCGTCGTGGCCTGGAGATTTTTGCCTCATCGGGAAGTAGAATAACTTATTTCAGTCGGAGGAAATAATGTTTTTTTAGGCCGTGTCGCAAGTTTAAAACCATTGGCAAAGCAGGCGAACATAACCTCGCAGGATACGGCACACGCACTAAGCTCCTACACTGCACGGCTTTCTTGTGATGTCGTCCGTCGAAGAAGATGAAGCGAGAAAGAGACACTTCTCACCCGACGAGAAATTTGAGCGGTTAGATGATACCCTTGGAACGGGCGCGTTTAAAAAAGTGTATAAAGCAATCGACACTCAGGAGGGAACCACAGTCGCCTGGAATGAAATTGATATTCAAGCGTTGCCCAAGCCAGAGAAAGACCGTGTCATCCAGGAGGTAGTGCTGCTCCAAACTGTTCAGCATGAGCGCATAATGAAGTATGTCCAGAGTTGGTATGATACGGACTCTAAGACGGTCGTCATCGTGACAGAGATTTTAACGGAGGGGACGTTGAAAGATTTTACCGCCAAGATCAAGACCATTCGTTTGAGAATTGTGCGAAAGTGGTGCCGTCAAATTTTGGAAGGCTTGGAATACATGCACAGCATGGAACCACCAGTAATCCACCGCGATTTGAAATGTGACAACATTTTTATTAATGAGCGAGGAGACATTAAGATTGGTGACCTGGGACTTAGTAAGAGGGGCGGAAAAAGCGACAAAACAAGTACGGTGCTTGGAACTCCTGAGTTCATGGCACCAGAATTGTTTGACGAGCAATATGACGAGACAGTAGATATTTACGCATTTGGGTTGGCCGTGTTGGAAATGGTCAGCAAAGAAACGCCGTATGCTGAATGTTTGAATGTGGGGCAGACGATATTGAAAATCACGAATGGGGTGCCTCCGCTTGTTCTTGACCGTGTTGCGCATGAAAGCCTGAAATCTTTTATCACTTACTGCATACAAAAATCAGAAGCTGGAAAACGCCCCTCTGCATCCGAATGCCTCGCACATCCATTCTTGGCAGAAGAGGAAGATGGCGAGATGGCGGATTTGATGAAACCGCTTGAATCTGGAGAAGGCAATGATATCGCTGGCACAGCCTGTGCTGGCGAACAAAACCGAACCAATAACCGCAAAGAGGGGGAGGGCGCCATGCCTGTAGATGAGTCGGCTGGTGCAAGCAAGAACCCTGAACTGCAACATGATGATGCGCGAGTAGTCACACTAAAACAGAATACGGAAGGCGCAGGGTCCGTCCAGCCAGCTCAGGTGCCTCCCACTAGTGTTGATAGCAGCAAAACTTCTGTGTCTGAAGAGACGTCTCCCTCTGACGTCCAACTAGTCGCGGGTGAGAATGAGGGCGTAATGACATGCGGGACAGCAGCGCGGAGTCTGGTACCGGAATCTGTATCGGCAATGCCGCCATCAGGGAAGAGCATCTTGAATCCAGAAGAACATTCTGAAAATCACCCCTTCGCAATGGCGGGAACAACCGGTGGAGGTGTTAGTGTTGCGCCATCAACTGTAAAACCCCACGATAGACACGACAGCTTTACTGACATGGAAGAGATGCAGCTAGAGTACAGGAAAGCCTCTAAGATGGAAGAAGAGGAGAAACTGGGCCAGTCGAGAGTAGACGATGTGTTGTTTGGAAAAGCTTTCAACGATACGTCAGGATGTCCACGCGCCAAAAACAACGGTCATGACCATGGCGTGCGTGGCAATAGTGTGTCGACGGGGGGGCGATCCCGTCCTGATCGCTTGAAGAAGAAAAATCACAATCCAATCAAAATCTGCTATCCAGCCACAGGATTTGAAAATGGCAGTCGTTATTTGGAGGGCATGCAAATGTTTCATTCTAATGGACACAAATTAACCACTGTGAACGAAGAAACGAAAGAGAAAAAACAGTCGACGTCTTTCAATTTTACATACGATTTGCTGAAAGATGATCCATTTGCGCTGGCTGCCGTTATGGTAAGCAATGGTTTCGTGACTCACGGCGAGCAAATTGAAGTTGCAAGGTTATTGTGCCGTTTGCGCGATAAGCATCTGCATTCATATGCCTTGAAAAATGCGAACAAAATGAGTAATTTTCACTTGTTTAAAGACACTCCAACACCAAGGCGACCTTACATTGGCATGAAGAAGGTGGTCAAAGGGACGAAAGACTCATGTAAGGTGGAAAAGAACACCGACGAAGCGATGAAAGCATCGTACGCAGAGGATGCTGCACAGCCCACGGCGATCTCTGTAAAGAGTTTGTCCGAAACAAGTCCTGGAAACGCTTCAGCAGCGCACGATGTGGGTATATCGACGCGCAGTAATTCGAACGGCAGCGATGGGGAGAAAAGCGTCGAATCGGGGAATCTTCAGCTGGAACTTGAGACGAAGCGGGATCAGTTGTCAGAAAAAGTCAAAGTTATGCGAAGAATAGGGGAAGAGACGAGCGCATATGTGGACCAAAAAATTAAAGAAATCACTGCACGCTTGGAGAAAAAAGAGAAAGAAATGGATTCTTTTACCTTGGACGAGGACATGAAGTCCGCATTAAACAAAGAAAGAATTGTTTTAAGCCAATGGCTGCAACAATTGCTCAAAAACAAAGAATCAGTTGCTGTTCAAATGGACAGTGGCGAAGCTCTCGTACAAAACTTGGAAGAATTTGACATTAAAGCAGACGATACTGACGACAATATGCAGCGACAAAAGAAAAGTTTGAGAACAGCATGGGCTACATATTCAACTGGTCGAAAAGAAAAACTTGAAAAGCAGCGCATGCAGGCTCAGGCAGAGGAGCGTGCCCGCAAGATTCAGGTGGCGGCGAACGAACGAGCAAAGTTCAAAGAGATGAAAGAGGAGCTCGCCGAAGTCAAGAAAAAAGTAGCTTTGAAACAGCAGCAAAACGAAGCGCAAGTGCAAAACGCCTCGTCGAACAGTGACGGTGGTAATAGGGGAGGTGGCGATGGCAGCGGTGAAGATTCGCAGTCGGGATTGCTGGCAACTGGAGTAGAGGGACATGACAATAGTGAACGATGGTCACCCAAGTTCGACCATGTTCCAGTCAGTGCCGAGGGCATTGGAAACAGCAGAACGGAGTGGGAAGTGAGTGAAGTAGTACCTCCATCGATTCAGCGTACGCCTGGTTTAGAAATATCTGTTGAATCGATAAGAGCGATTTCAACGTCTGCGGAACAAGGTACTACTTCGGCGAGCATGCCCCAATCCATCCCGCAGACATTGGATAGTTTGGGAGCGAGTGCATCACAGGTAAATGCTGCTGCACAAGGCGACCAACTGCCTTCTAATGGGAATGTTGCTGAGCCGCCTTCATCGACATCTTGACAATCTTCTTTTATTACTAGCACAGTACGAACTGAAGAGGTTATAAGTTAGTTACTTAAGTTTAACTCTCTGAGTAGCACGTAAAATTAAAAATAAATGACGTGAGGTTTAGTTTTCGCATGCCTAGGAAACGTTTCCTCCTCCTTCTTTTCGTTTCTAATTAAATTGTTTGACTATGTTTGCTATTTGTTGTATATGGATAGATAGCGATTCGAATACATTCAAATAGATAATAGACACTACAAAGTGTTCTCGCGAAGAGTGCAAGCATCGTCCTCGGGCATCTACAGCACATGCCATGAAACGTTTGCGATTAGGCAACAGAATGAGCGAGCAAACAAAGGGAGAGAGAAGAGGAAACAGAAGAGGAAACTTACATTACCATTTGAAAAGATCCCAGAACCAAGCTCAAAACCAGCCATAGCTCCCGCTCCCAAACGCGGTGTTATGGTAGTATACCATCGAAAGTAGCAATCGGCGTTGAACGCGGCCTGATTATGCCGGCCATGTAAAGGGGCGCTTTTGAGCAAAATGTTCATGTCCGGTTCGCTTAAAACACGATCCAATTTGTTGAGTGAACTAGATAGTATTTCAGCATATAAATCTAATTCTCTAGTCCCCGCCGCCAAAAAGTTTGCGCGTGATTTCAACGGCATGATCCACACATTGAACGGAGAAGTTGCTGCGAAAGGAACGAACGATATGAACTCCTCATTTCGTTCAATGATTCTCTCCCCCGCAGAGAGCTCCTCTTCAATAACTCGATCAAATACGGACCTGCCTTTACGAAGAAAATAGTTCATGTTGCTCAACTGACCGACACGCACATCCCGGGGAACAAAGGGGAGACCGACAAGCTGGGCGTGGGGATGTATCAAAGATGCCCCAGCGACAGCACCTTGGTTCTTGAAGTACACTATATGCTCTAAATTTTTGTCGCCCGCAGCTAATTCATTACCTCGCACATGCCACGATCTGACCAAGTTCAATATTTTGCTTTTTGCAGCTTTCGAAGTGCAGCTATTATGCATTGGTGATTCAATGATGACTTCATGGTGACCAATGGCCGGTCTCTCTGAATTTGGTCCCAGCGAAAGTCCTTGAAATTGCGATTGATTCCATACAGTATACCCAGACTCGTCCTGCTCAGGAGGAGATACGGCTGGAAAAGCGTTACGCACTACACGACACTCCCACGTCTTTCCTTTCGCATCATCAATTTGAAACAATGTCTTTGGCGTTTTGTGCTCATTTCCGAGGCAAAATGGACAGTTTTCATCGTGTGGAGGATGATCAGATGTTTTACGGCATCCGCCAGGGTCAGTGTCAGTTTGTTTTGGCCTTCCTTTTCGACCACTTGCAAACACAACAATCTGTTCCGTTATTGCGTTGCGACGAAATACACTAAAAGGACGACAATGTAGTAGAATTCTTGAAGCAGATAATGTAATCATACTGTCCAGATACACCTAGACTCTTTCCCTGGGTGAGTAAATTTACACGGCCATTTTCAGTGTCTGCTTTACGAAGTGGTAGGGCCGATTGTCACTCACCCTCAACCCTCAACCGAGTGTTCATGACCCAAGAAGAAGATCAGAAGATCGAATCTCTGCAGACAAATATCAGCTTTCTTTATTTGTTCTTATTTATTACTTACTACCTAGGTACAGGTACAGGTACAGTGTTTTGACGAGAACAAGGACACACCCCCAAAACGGTGACTAACATGGATGATGTACGAGGAGTGTACGAGGAAGTGACCCCCTCGGAAAGGGTTAGGTCATATTCGCATAAATATGGAAAAATATTTTTTCCATATTTGGGGATAAAAAATATGAACATTGACTACAAAAAATGCCATGCTAATTCTATACTAATCGTATGCATGCGTGTTGTACCAAAGAATACAATGGTGAATGCCGTCGATGATAGAAACTTAGATACCTTACGTTTATACGTAAACTAAATATTCTCTCTATCTTCCGTAAATACCTTTTAAGTGCTAAATCCGTTGTATTTTGACCCTCATTCTAATATGTATTTTTCCATATTTTTTGTTGTTTTTCCATATTTGGCTGTCGGAATTTCCATAGTTATGGTAGGCCTAGGTTAGGTCAGAAACATCCGGTTCGGCGGTAAAAACGACCAAGGTCGTCTAGGCACGGTTCTCCTCAGGTTGGCGCTGCTCGACAGAGTTTTCAATGAATCTTTACTACGCGGGTAAACACTTTCTAGCCTATCGCAACCATAATCCAAGAAAGCTGAACCAATCGTGACCCTACTTTCAATCCTTTCGACCACAGGATGGTAGAAAAGACGTCGACAGTGAGCGCGTCCTTGCTGCAACAAATACCAATTTTTCAATCCCTCGCCCCCGCGTTGCTGCGGGATGTGGCAAGTCAAATCAAGATTGAAAAAGTAAAATCCGGGCAAATAATTTGTAGAGTCGGAGATTCTGCAGAAGAAATGTTCGTCCTTTTGGCAGGAAGCCTCTCTGTATATGTTAATAAAGGTCAGGTGCCACACAAGTTGACGTACATGAAGAAAAGTATTCACGACCCGGAAGACAAAGATTTCTATCCTTTTTTTGGAGAAACAGCGCTTGTCGCAACGGCTTCGTTCACGCGGTCAGCAAACGTAAAATCATTAGAAGACTCAATACTCATGGTTATACCAGCAAGTGTTATGCAAACTTTGATGGAACAGGGTGAAGCATTCTACAAGGATATCTTGGAACAAGCGAAAACGAATCTAGAACGGTCTCAACGGTTGGAGACGTCACTTGGGATCAATTCGCTCTCCGTCAAGAGTAGGAGAGATTCGCACGATCATGAACAGTTGGGAGTTTCAAGGAAAGGAAATAGGATGGATGCGCACAATATTTTTCACAGCCCGGGTAGTTTACCATCCCGCAATATTTCAAATACTCAACCATACCGGAGAACCCATTCCAGGTCTTATATTTTGGGCTTGATGCGGAGCTCGTGCTTGGACTACCCACGGATGGTAAACCGCTTAGACAAGTTTACTTGGGACACGTTGACGGACACTGTGCCAGAAACTGAGCTATTGCAAGACGAGTTTTTAGGGCCCATGTTACGCGGGTCTTTGGCCATCAATGACATGGAAGGATTTTGCGCGGACGTAGTCAATATATTCGAAGAAGTTCGAGTTCAAGTCACGCACGGTCACAACGCAAGCTACATACCAATTTTGGCTGCTGTGGACCCTTCGAAATTTGCGATTTCCATTTGTACCGTGTCTGGCCAAATGTGGAGCTATGGTGACACTGAGGATACGTTTTCAATTCAGTCGGCGGTCAAGCCGTATATGTATGCGAAAGGTATTGAGGAACATGGAATCAAAAAAATGCGTGAGCACATTGGAATTGAGCCATCAGGATTGGCATTCAATGCTGTCACCTTAAATCGGGATCGGCGAGCACACAACCCGTATGGAAACGCAGGAGCGATGACCTCAGCGAGTTTAATTGGAATGGATTCCGACACGGCAACCCGGTTTAATGACTTTCGTAGCTTCTTGTTGGATCTTGCAGGGGACGAGTTAATTGATTTTGACATGGCAACGTATTTGTGTGAGTGGGAAACGGCGTATAGAAACAACGCAATCCTCTATACGTTGACGCAAGCAGGTGCCTTTCCACGAGGTTGCATCCCCCGCGAAGCCTTAGATTTTTATATACAATGCTGCGCAGTGGAAGTTAATGTGAAGTCATGTGCTGTAATGGCAGCATCACTAGCGGCAGGTGGCGAATGTCCTTTATCGAAGAAAAAAGTTTTGTGTCCAAGTACCGTGAAGAATGTCTTGACGTTAATGTACTCGTGTGGCATGTACGATTACAGTGGCACTTGGAGTCAGAGTGTTGGTGTGCCTGCAAAAAGTGGTGTTGCAGGAGTGATTCAAATGGTTTGGCCGAACGTTGCGGGGGTAGCAATCTGGTCCCCTCCACTTGATACACGAGGAAACAGCGTCCGTGGAATTGAAATGTCTAAGCGTTTGTGCCGTATGTACCACATGTCCATTTTTGAACAATCCATCGTAAATATGAACGGAAACATGGACCGTAAGGGAAAAAAAGTCAACGAAGCAAAGCGAGCAACGAATCCATCGAAGTCGAAAAACCGGAGAAATTCTCAAAGTGGCATGAATTTGATGGATGTCATTCATTTGGCAAAGGAAAAAAATCCAAGCTTTTCGCCTACGTCCACAATTTCTCCCTCTGGTCGAAATCAGGTATATTCTGACGCTGCAAGAACTCCCGCCAGCAGCATTGATGGAGTATCAATCGGAGGAGACACGCCAACTGACGGTATTTTTAATTCTCCAGTGCTACAACACTCTGAATTGGAAAGCCCAGCGTCCTCAAAAAGAGAAACCATACAGTCATTGTGGGCACGAGAAATGATTTATGAGCGTTTGCTTCTTTTGGGCGAGCTTGTAGAGGCATTCCGTCGCTTAGCAAACGCAAACCCCGAGGATAAACTTGAAGACATCAGCGTCTCGACAGATACAATTCGAGCTTTGTTACTAAACGTCGGAATCGGATTCACCGATAAGCCAGTGCCATTATTGTCTGCTTTATTAAAACAGATAGCGACGAATGAACGGGTTACATTCAAATCTCTTTTTCTTCGTGGAATAAATGTTGAAATGAATATGATCATTAAAGGTCTTCTTAATTTGCTTGGGATCCACGACTTCAACTTGTTCAACAAGCATATAACCGAAATATACGAAACCTCAAAATGTGATTTAAATCGCGATAATTTGGTTGCTCAAAAAAGCCTTGTGAATGTATTCCGTGAAGACATCTTTGATATGTCGGAATTTGGCGTGGCTGTTTGCACTGTAGATGGCCAGGAAATAGCGTTAGGAGACTGCAACAAAGACATACCAATGATGGAAACGATAAAGCCTCTTCTCTACGCGCTCTCGATGCAAGACAGTGGCCCCGAAGAAGTTCACAAATACGTTGGTATTGAGCCAACCAGCTCAGACCCTACTGGTTTCGATCTTTTGAGCCCAACGTCGCATGGGGCAGACGCAGATGGACCACAACCCTCTCCTACACCGTATAACCCTTTCACGGACAGTGGAGGGCTAGTGTGTTGTAGCATGGTCGGGCAGGGTCACAAGAAAGCGGGGCGATTTTTTGCCGACAAGGGGACTCGTTTTAAACACGTTTTAAACTCTTTGCGGAAGCTTGCGGGGGGGGCGCGGACGCTGTGGTTTTGCCAATCCTATCTTTTTGGCCCAGAAAGAACGAGGTTTGCAAGTGAAAGCTGTCAGTCACTACATTAAAGGTATGGGGTGCTATCCAGAAGCGGTCGACCCTGACTCAACTGCAGAGCAATACTTCGAAGCACGCGCGATTAAAACTTCGTGCCAAACGTTGGCCGCCTGCGCCTCTACAATAGCGAACGGTGGCGTCTGTCCACTGACAAATGAGCGATGCCTGGACTCTGACGTTGTCGCGAACACAATTCGACAAATGTATTCATCTGGGATGAACGCATACGCTGGGGAATGGCAATTTAGTGTCGGCATTCCAGCATCATCAGGTAGCTCTGGTTTGATGCTCTTGGTAATACCCAAGGTGTGTGGAATTTGTATATACGACCCGCAATTGAACGATTCGTCAGTACCACTTCGCGCCATTGAGTTTGCCAAACAGCTCTGTCAAAAATATCGGGTGAACATATTTGACCAGCTTGTCTTTGGAAATGACCCCAATGTGTTTAATTCTGACGAAAATCAAGCCGCTACACAAGAAGAAGCGGCATTGATCCAGCAAGACGGTCTTCGTATATTCGAATTATTGGCCGCTGCTGGAACTGGGGATTTAACCAAGCTGAATGAACTTATCCATGCAGGCATCGATGTAAACGTAGCAGATTATGATTCACGAACAGCACTTCATGTGGCATGTTCTGATAACAAAATTGAGAGTGTCAAAATACTTCTAAAAGCTGGCGCAGACCCCATGAAACTAGACCGCTGGCGTGGGACACCCGTGGACGATGCAAAGCGTTCTGGATCCAGGGAACTCGTTGCGATTGTGGAAGGTTATTGTAACCCTGGATAAAACCTTGCCATTATCATGACACGCTTCTTTTCCAAAAAATATAAGCGCTAAGTTCATAGAATTTGAGCAGAAAGGATGAGACTCAGCCAGGGGGAAGCAAGGATCATCGAAGAGAAGATGAGGCCCAAAGTTCCCTACAAATCATCAGATGCAGAATCATATATTACTAAAAAACTAATATAATGGCATACTAATGACATTATTATTTTTAATTTAAAACTGACTGGCTATACAATTAAATGTAATAAATTATATTGGCTGGCTGTTATTTACAATTAAATATAAATAGTATTGGCTGTTATTTACGTAAATAAACAGGTTTCAGAAACTGATTAATCGTTCTGAGATGAATTGCACCATGAGCATTTCCTCGTATTTCTATTTCTCAAAAATAAATAGTATATTATTGGCTGTTATTTACTTAACTAAACTTCAAAATCTGATTAATCGTCCTGTGATGAATTGCAGCATGAGCATTTTCCCGTATTTCT
>JACKZZ010001569.1_pt1 | contig 22860 bp, 35 predicted proteins | sample 8027871 | NCBI WGS metagenome assembly JACKZZ01 (sample SAMN15724774, study PRJNA655200) | protist metagenome | isolation source: fluorescence activated cell sorting (FACS) single amplified genomes of... | place: USA: West Boothbay Harbor, Gulf of Maine | collected 2000-07-19 | reverse complement strand
ATAGTATAAGAGCTGGTGACTTAGACTGTAAGAATAGTATAGGCGGTAGTACAAACTTTGAAATAGGAATGACTGGTATAATTAATAATGCTGTCACTCCACTCATAGGAGACAAGAGCGATTTAAACCCACAGACTAAAGATATAGGAGTATATGCTAGAATTATTATTCCTTTAGATGGTCCAAGTGAAAGAATTAATTGTAATACATTATATCAACTTGAGCTGCAAAGAAGAAGACTAGAAGTACAGAAACTTAAACAAGAGATTGAATACTTAAAGCAAATGCAGAACAATAACGAGTTTGATAACTAATGGCTGATTTAGAAGAAATTGTAAGACAAGGCGAAGGATTATCAGATAAAAAGCTGAAATTATTCGGTCTTAAGATAAGCGGTGGCAGTATAGTCGCAGCATTTGCTCTAATTTCAACGATTATTGGCACGCTATATGGTGGCTTTCTTATGTACCAGAAAGTCGAAGGAATCGCAAATTTGGACCTCGATTCTATAGCTGGACAGATGAAAAAGACAGAAGCTGAAGTATTACGTATAGAAGAACACGCTAATGCTATAAAGATAGAATTAAAGAAAGATATGACAGACCTACGCAATAGTCAATGGTCTTTAGAATCTAAAGTAGATACTAAGTTACAATCAGTAGATACTAAACTTACTAACTACGATACAAAGTTAGATAGGTTTGAGATAAAGGTAGAGAAAACTAAAGAGGATATAAATAAACGGATACAAGAATCATTAGATAACCCACTAGCAAACTAAGGAGCTACTATGCCATACGGAAAAGGAACTTACGGAAAGAAAAGAGGAAGACCACCAGCAAAGAAAAAGAGTAGGAAGAAGTAATGGGTGCACCGGTAAAAACAGGAGATAATCCAAGAAGGGCTGCGTTCTTACAACGTATGGGTGCAGCATCAGGACCTCAGTATAAAAATGGTAAAAAGACTCCTTTGTTAAAATCTTTAAATGCTTGGGGTGCTTCTAGCAAAGCCGATGCAATTAGAAAAGGCAAAGCCATAAGTAAAAGAAATGCAGCTAAGAAAGGATAAATATGGAAGAGAATATTAATCGTATGCAATTGCAATTAGACAAACACTCTGGACAAATAGCTAAACTATTTAGTAAAATTGATGATACTAATTTATGTATACAAAAAATAAACACTTCTTTGATGCAAATTAAATGGGCTGTATATGGAGCGTTAGGTTGGTATTTTATTACCGAAATAGGAATTATTGAAGCAATGAGGTTAGCAATATGATAGGATTTTTAACAAATGTAGCACCAATAGCTTTAGGCTTTGTAGCTAAACTGTTTGCACTTAAAAGTCAAGCAGCAGCAGAAAATCAAAAGTTAATGATACAGAATCTACAAGTGCGTAATGATTCTATCAATCAAGCTAGAGATAGAGCAGACAAAGAGAGCCCTATGGCTGCCCTTAACAGACGAGTTATTATATTTGTCATACTAGCATTAATTATATTTACACAAGTAGCACCGGTGTTCTTTAATGTGCCAACAGTAATACCTAATACTATAGAAGGATTTAGTTTCTTTGGTATTCAATTTACACCAGATGTAATAGAGTATGTACAAATACAAGCAGGTTCAGTTTTAAAGATGGATGAAATCTTTGGATGGGCTACTATGATTATTGAGTTCTACTTTGGAGCACAACTAGCAAAAGGAAAGTAAATGACTTATAAAGAAATTATTAACAGCGTTTTAAGAAGACTAAGAGAGGATACTATAGACTCTGATTGGTCAGGTAACTTATATGATTCTGTAACTATCTCAGATTATCAGAAGTTAATTGGGGAGTTAGTTAATGATTCTAAAAAGAATGTAGAGTCTTATCACGATTGGAATGCCTTAAGAGAGACATTTAATGTTAAAACATCTTTAGGCAATATGCAATATACACTAGGTGATGCTACTAAAGGTGCGGGTGTGTCTTTTAAAGTGTTAGACGTTATATGTCAAGATACTGGACAAGTGTTAGAACAAGTACCTAATGATTGGATTAATGAGCAAGTGTTTCCTCTGACTAGTGCGTCTACTGGTAAACCTGCTTATTATGCCTTTAATGGTATCTCACAAGCAGGTACAAACAGAGAGCCAGACTTTAATATTGATTTTTATCCTGTTCCTGATTCTGTGCAAACAATCTCAGTTAATATTGTAGGTGCTCAAAAAGAATTAAAAACAGCATCACAAGTATTAAGAGTTCCTTCACAGCCTGTAATTCTTGGGGCTTGGGCTAGAGCTATAGCAGAAAGAGGTGAAGACGGAGGAAGTATATCTAGTGCTGTTGCGGCAGAAGCTAGAGATTCTTTAAACATTGCAGTTCAATTAGATGCTGGCAATATGGAATATGAAAGGGATTGGGTAGTAGTATAATATGGCACTAGAATCTAAGCAAATTAATGCTGTACCTTTAGATACTATTGGTATTAATGGTATAGATACGCAGACAACACCAACTGCTCTAACACCTAACTGGTTTACTAAAGCAGACAATGTTGTTTATACAGAAGGCGGTAAAGTTACATTCCGTAAAGGATTAAAGCAAGGTACATTAACTGGTGGTGCTAAGATAGGTTCTATAACAGAACATTATAATGGCACAACAAATAAGATATTTGCTGGTGTTGGCACTAATATGTATATTGTTGATTTGTCTGATAAAGATAATGCTTGGACAGGGTCTTTTGCCACAGGTGCGGCTTCTTCTGATTGGCAGTTTACAAACTTTAATACTCATCTATATGCTGCTCAGTTTGATGAAGACCCATTATATTATGATAATTCATCTTGGGCTAAATTAAAAGATACAAGTGGTTATCAAGCACCTTCAGGTGTAACTACGTTTGACCCTAGCTGTATGTTAGGTTTTTATGGTAGAGTATGGGCTGGTGGTATTACTGAAGAAGATGATGTCTTATATTATTCTAAATTATTAGATGGACATAAGTGGGGTGCTGATGGCGGAATTATAGACTTAAAGTCTGTATGGGGTCAAGATACTATTGTAGCTATACACTCTTTTGCGGGTAAGTTAGTTATATTTGGTAAAGAAAATATTGCTATTTATAACAGCCCTGACATAATAGGAAACATAGCTTTAGACGAGGTTATTAGAGGAATAGGATGTGTATCTAGGGACTCTATACAATCTATTGGAGATGATTTATATTTCTTGTCTGATACTGGTGTTAGGTCTTTATTTAGAACTACACAGCTAGACAAACTACCTCTAACAGAAAAGTCTATAACAATTAAAGACGAACTAATATCTAATATTAATAGTAGCACAAATGTTAAGTCAGCGTTTATGCTAAATGAAGGTCTTTATATTTTATCTTTTGTAGATAAGAATGTTACATATGTCTTTGACACTACATATAAGACGGAGAAAGAGACGCCAAGAATAACTAAGTGGGACTTTGCAGACAGTAGAGAACCTGCTAGTATGGCATACACAGAAACATACGGGCTTTTAGTAGGACAGCAAGCAGGAAGGGTTGCTACTTATGAAGGTTATTATGATGTAGATTATAGTGGCTCTAGCACTTATACTTATAATAGCTATACAGTTTCTTTTTCTACGGTATGGATTGATTTAGGAGAAGGAGTACAATCATCTATTCTTAAAAGATTAGTTATGCTTGTATCAGGAGGTCAAGGAACAGATGTAGGTATTAGGTTGTATAAAGACTTTGAAATGACACCTAAAATATCACCGACATTTAAACTTAATCCTACACTAAGCGGTGAGCCATCATACTGGGGAGCTACATTTTCTAAGTATGGACCACTTACTGGACATACACATAATTCAGCGACACATCCAGCAGCTTCTAAGTATGCTCCAATACACGGATTTAAAGAGCGTTCTATACCATTAGCAGGTAGTGCTAAGTACATAAGATTAGAGTGGGACGGAGTAACTAAAGGTTACAAAGCATCATTACAATCATTATCATTATTATTTAAACAAGGTAAAATATTATGAGTAATTATACAATAGCGGTAGGTTGGTCTGGAAAAGATGCCTTAGCAGACACAGACCCCGGAAAAGTTATCTCAGGTGCTGACTTTAATACTGAATTTACAGCAGTAAGAACAGCACTTAATTCTAAGGCAGATGCAAACGGTAGTTCTTCAGAGAACTTTACTGTTAATGGCTTAACGGCTACTACAGGCACGATTGGTGGTGAAGAGATAGTTACCCTAGCTACACCACAAACGTTCACTAAAGCTCATCCTACGGCTTCTGAGACTATAACACTAGCTTCTACACAGACAGCTAACCTGTTAAACTCTAATGTATTTGTAGTGAGTGTACAAGGAAACCACACACTTAATGTGTCTAATATGACATCAGGTGTAGAGGCTTCTTTCTTAATTAAAAATACTGGTGCTTATGATGTAGCATTTAGTACAGACTTTTCATTTATTGGTGGTCATAATCCTACAATAACATCAGGTAATGGTAAAGTAGATTTAGTTAGATGTGTCTCAGACGGCACTAAAATGTATTGTAATATAGCACAAAACTTAACATAGGAAAAAATATGGCTGGTTTCTTTAATACAAGTTGGGACTTAGGGAATATGTTTAGCTCTCCTTCAGCAGGGCAAGGGTTTACATATGATTCATCAGGTATGCCTTTATTAGATAGTGGTATAACACCAAGACCCGGAAGTGAAGGTCCTAATACTACAGAGTCTTTTACAAATACTTGGGGAGCTCCTACTGGTTATATGGGACAAACACAACAGCAGGGCGGTATGTTTAATCCTTACCAAGCTACTGGTGGTGGTTTTTATAATCCTTATCAGTTCGGTCAAGTTCAATATGGAACTCAGTATGGCGGTGGTCAAGAGATGCCGTGGTGGATGAATTATAATGTTAATAATCCTTTTATGTCTACACAGCCAACACCTAGCGTACAACCACAGCAGCAGCCACAAACACCTAGAGGACCACAAGGTACTGGACCTAACGGTAAAGACCTAACTTATGATGAGACTATAAAGTATTTTGGTCTGTATGATGACGCTGAGTCTGCTCTTGCTGCAGGAGATTCACAAGCAGCATACAGAAAAGACCATATGCAATGGAGAAGCGGCACAGGTAAATATGAAGGAGAAGGACCGGGTCAAGGGCAATATCCGGGACGTCCAGACTTAGGAATTGCTGGAGATGCACAAAGAATGACTGACCTTATGGGTCTACCTCAAACTTTATTAAGTATGCTTACTGGACAACCATTAGATGCTGAACCAGCTATTGGTGGAGGTAGTGGCACTACACAAATTCCACCTATGTTTCAAGCAGGGCAAAATCAACCTTTTGGACCTAGTACAATTCAGTATGGTCCTCAGCCTATGTCTATGCAGAATTATTTAGATGATAGTCAAAATTATAATATGCGTAATTATAACTCAAATAATGTAGAAATGGCTTTAGCTGCAGGGCAGTTAGACCCTGAAAGAGTAGAGGTTATATCTCCTCAAGATTGGAGATTGCGTTATCCTGAAACACAAAGAGATTATAACAAAGGTTTTGAAAGAGCGGAAAATTTATTTAATACTCCAAGTAGTTCTAATTATTTTCAACAGGCTGGACCACAAAGCGGATTACCTATACCGCAATTTTTTCCTGACGACCAATTACAAATAAGAAGTTATACTAACTATCCTTTAGAAGATTATTCTGCAGACAGCAGATTTCAACCTATGAGACAATTTAGTGCTTTAGATAATTATAAAGCTATGTTAGGCATACAAGATAAATTTACTGGGCAGGAACAAGTAAGTCCATACGGAAGAACTGAAAACGGAATGACAGTTCCTGTTCCACTTGAAGATATTAATATATTTTCTAATATGAGAGATACTTCAGCAATAGACGCTTTAGCTGCTAAAGAAGCTGAAAAGAAAGCAGCGGCAGATGCTAAAGCACAAGCAGAGGCTCAAGCTCAAGCTCAAGCGGCTGCAGCAGAAAAAGCAAGACAAGCGGCAGCGGCTCAAAAACGTATGAACGATAACTATGAAACTGGCTATGTGCCACCAAACATATTTACATCAGGAACAGGCGGTTCTTCAAGCGGAAGAGGTTCTAGAGGTGGTAGGAGAAGATAATGAATACAATTAAGGAGATAAGATAATGGCAGGTTTTTTTGATTTTTTAGGAGGGGCTAACCCTTGGACAGCAATAATAGGTGCTGGTTTACAGCTCTATGGTGCTAACAAAGCAACTGAAGCTGCAACAAGTTCTGCTGAAAATTTTAACACAGCAATAACAGAGGCTTCTAAACCTAAAACAGTAATTGACCCTACAGGCTCGGCAGTATGGAATGAACAAGAACAACGATATGAATTAGCACCGTCTGCTCCTATAATGGGTTTATTTGGAGCTAATCTTCAAGATGTTTATAGACAAAGAAGTTTTGCTGAACCTTATATGTTAGACCCCGAGGCTGCGGCTATGCTTAGAATGAGAGAAACTCAAGCGGCTTTAGAGCCTACTAGGTCTAGTGTTACTGAAGATTTATTAAGTAGATTAAACAAAGGTGGTTTATTAGGTTCTAGCGTTGGTGCTACGGCTACGGCTGAGCTAGACAGACAGAGAGCTATTGAAGATGCTGCTTTATTAAAACAGTCTAGAGGAGAAGTACAAGCAGACATTACTAATTATATAAATAGAGCTAATTCAGCTCAAGCCTCTGCTTTAAGTTTAGGTTCTATAGGTCAAAACTTAGCAAATTTAGGAATTAATGTTGGAAGTAATGCAGGAAATGCAGCAAACATAGGCGGTACGGGTCTAATGAATGCTTATACACAGGCAGGTTTAAATAAAGCACAGTTACCTTATACTTTAGGTCAACAGATGTTTGGTTATAGACCCGACACTACACAAAAAAATTTAGAAGCACAAGCAAATTATAGCTACGCTCCTAGGTTTAATAATCCGTATTTATAGGAGATAATATAATGGGAATGTTTGACGGACAAGGATTAACTACACCTGCTAACTCTATTGCAGATATGTACAGAGGTGCGGCTAGAGGTATAGGAAAAGGACTTATAGACCCTTATATGGAAAGTAAAGGGTTTATATCTGAAGAAAATCAGATAATGGAAATAATGAAAGGTGTTGATACAACAAGTGCTGAATCTATTTCGTCTACTTTTAATAAGATTATGGAAATTAATCCCCAAGCTGCAGCAGAGTTTCAAGCTCAAGTTATGCCTTTGTTAGAAGCTAATCAAACAGCATCAACAAAAGGCGGTGTTTTAGGAGACCAATTAAAAACTTCTGCTTTTATTCTTAATTGTGATTTAAAAGACCCTGAGTGTCGTAAAAAAGCATATGCTCACGCTAAAGATTACAAACGTATGAACGAGTACACTAAGGCTTCTGCTATTAATCAAGCAGATGATTTAAAACTTGTGTTAGAAACAGCAAGAACAGCTAAAGAAGAAGATGCTAGATATAATCAAATGTTAGATATTCTTCCTGATATTTGGACAGGTACAGGTTCAGAGTGGGTGTCAGGACCTGTAAATAGAATTGCAGACTTTTTTGGAATAGATAATACGGCAGGAAAAAGAGAAGTATTTGCTTCTAATGCTATGAATATGGCGTTAGGGTATATTGCACAAACTAAAGGTGCTGTTTCTGATAGAGAATTTGATGCTTTTCAAAATGCTACTGCTAATCTTAAAAAGACTAAGGCTGGTAACGAATTAATTATAAAAACAGCACAACAATATTCTAGATGGAGACAAAAACGAGCCGCTGAAATGACTAGGTGGACAACAAAAGTTACTAACGAAGGAGGCACTCCTACACAAGCTATGTGGGCAACTCACGAATTAGAATGGGCAGCAAAACCTGAAAACCTTGTTAAACTTCCAACAGATAGTGAAATAAATGCAGCATTAAAACCTAGTTCTAAAGAACAAGAAATTGGAGATGCTGAATTGCTAGATAGCACAGAACAACTTTTAAGAGAATTAGAACAAGGTACTTAATATGGCAGAAAAAGAAAATAAATCAGCTTATTACGATACACGTGCTAGTCAACGTAAGAGAGCTATGATTTTATTAGCTGAGGCTAAAGAAGAAAACAATCAAGAAAAAATTAGTAAACTATCTGGACTGTTAAACAATGAACTTGCTTTTTCTTTTGAAGAGCTTCCTTGGAAAGCTAACTATGTAAAATCTTTAAAAGAAGAATATTTTTTAGAGAATGATAAAGAGTTTACTGGAGAAATTCAAGAGCTTATTGAAGAAGATTTTGAATATTTTAATTTATTGGACGGTTCTATTGTTGCTGGAGGAGTTGAGTTAGCTAAAATTCCTTTTGCTGATGAAGCTGCTAAAGATAGAATGAGGACTAGACTTAATACTTATACAAATACTTCTGCTATAGGAGAAGGCTCTAGAGACACTACTCAACAAGTGTTGGGTGTAGGTACAGGTGTTGCTTTAGATTTAGCAACTACAGGAGGATTAGGAACTGCTGCAAAATTAGCAGGAAAAAATTTAGGTTTAAAAGCATTAAATCAATTTTTAGGTCCTAAAGGAACAATAGCTGCAGTTAGCTCTACAGCAGCAGGCGTATCAGATTTAGAAAGACAAGGTTTAGAAAAAGAAGTAGGTTTAAGAGAAGAAATAAATCCTTTACAAACAGCAACATCTATGGCTATAGGTGGTGTAGTTCCTTCTGCTTTACAACCTGTAGGAAAATATGTTGCAGGTCCTGTTGGAAGAACAACTTCTAGTTTTATGCAAGCAGGAGCAAGAGTTGCACAAAAACTAGGAGGAGGTCAAAAAGCGGCTGTAGGTAAAGCTGCTGAAGATTTATCAGAATCTATAGCTATGCCGGGTGGTGGTATGGTTAAAGGCTCTGAAGATTTATCTGTAAATATTGGAAAATTGTTAGATGACAATCAACTTATGTTTAATGAGGGTTTTAATAATGCACCTATAAAAATTAGCATACCCGGAATTAGGAGAATATATGATGATTATATGTCTCTTACTAAACCTACAGAAGGTCCTAAACCTAAACCAAAATATAAAATAAATAAAGATGGAGTTCAGGAATTAGTCGAACAAAAAACACCTAGAATACCGGGACTTCCTAAAATAAACAGGCTTGACAGAATAATGGCAAAAGTAGAATCGGGGCAAATGCCTCCTGCAGTTGCATTAAGAGAAATGAAAGAGGCTCTTACTAATGCACATAAAGCCGCTAAAAATGGACAACAATATGATATTAATGATGCAGATGACTTGTTTAATTTTAGAGCTGAAATAATAAAAGCTGAAGAAGCGGCTGCATATAGAGCAGGACCGGAACAAGGAAAACAATATACTAAGTTAAAGAAAGACTATCAAAAGTGGTTAGATATGCAAGATAGTGATATAGGTAAAAAAATAATAGGTGCTTCAAATAATGAGACGGGTGCTGGAAGCCTTATACTTGAAATTACAGAAGGAAAGTTATCTTGGGCAAAATACAATAAATTTATGAAAGATTTAGATTATTTTGAAAATCCTGAAATGAAAGCAAAATTAAAAGAAAATGTTAAAAGGGCTGTTTCGTCTAATTTGTTAGAAGATGGTGGAAAAGGTTTATCAAAAATTTTAAAAAGCGAGGGAGGTTTAGAAACACTAAAGAAACTTTTTGACAGTCCAGATAATGCAAAGTATATTAAAAATATTGAAGATTTAGCTATAAAAATTAGTGGTACTAAAAAAGCACCTCCACAAAGTCACTTAGTACATAATCTAATGGCGGCTCGATTAGGAGAAAAAATCACGGGAAGCAAACTTGCGGGTGGCTCGTTTGGTATAGGATTACTAGAAGGAATTATGAATAGTAATTTTATGCGTGTTAGATTAGCACACGCTTGGAAAAACAACAAAGGTCGCTTAGACACCTCAACAAGAAACATTCTTGAAAAAAGATTTGGTTTTAGTAGAGTAGATGTAAATGCTTTACAAGATACAATGTGGGGTCTTACAGGGGCGGGCTTTGTTTACGGAAGTTTAGATAGAATAGAAGCAATTGCAGACCCTGTAGAAAGAAGAATGGAAGAAATTAAAGCTGGGTATAGCTGGTAATGGCTATTGATTTCTTAATAGATGGTGCTAAAAACTTCGGTCAGATAGCATCTGATTCTGCTAAAAATATATTTAATGGCGTAACTAAAGATAATTCGTTATTAAATAAAATAGGAAACGCAGGAGCTTTTGGTCTAATGACAACTGAAGCTATATTAGGAACTGACTTAGGTCAGATTGAAACTCCTGAAATGAAAGAGTATTTAAAAGCACTAGCAATAAATAGAATAAAAGAAACCGGTAATCTTAGTGGGAATGAATTAGGATACTCAGATTATGATAAAAACGCACAATGGAGCACTCCAAACTGGAATGGTCTGTGGTCTACAAATAATGTTTTTACTCCTAATGCCGCATATGCAAACACGTTAGGTGCGGGAGGTTTTAATGTTTCTGAGACTGGAGGACCTGCTAACTTTACAGGAACAAACTTTGATTTTAAAAGAAATAATGGTATGTTTGGTCTTATAAATAGTGGTGGTATATTAAATCAAGATTACGGCAACAACTTTCCAAATTATAAACCTGAAAAAAGTAAGGTCACTCAAAACTTTACACCGAATATAGAAATAACACCAAAAGACATTCAAGATATATTTAGTGGTGGTAAGATGTTGCATAAAGGTGAAGGAGAGCCGTGGAAAACAGGTGATTCAGAAGCAAGTCCTGAGATTAGTTCTTACAATCAAAAACAAGCTAAGAGAAATGACATATACAGAATGCAACAAGGTCAAGTAAAGAACACCCCTACACCTACAATTACAAAAAACCCACAGCCGTCAAAAACAACAGGTATGATGAGTAGCGGTCCTAAGAGACGCAGTAGTAGAGGTGTTCGTAGGAAGCCTACAGTATCTGCAGGTCCTCCTAATAGGTCACGGATAGGTGGTAGATACGGTCTCTAGTGACTAATCTTCTGTTGTAAGACAGCGAGTGCGTCTTCAACATTCAAATAACCAACTTCTTTATCTATCCACTCAGTTCTAGAGAACTCTGTCTGAGCGGGTAGCTTTCGTGTGTGCCATTTAAAATCATATTCATCTTCCTCTTCCATAATGATGGGGTCAAAGAGATAAATCTTGTGTCCTGCTTTATAAGGCATACTAACTGCATACATAAAAGATAGGTCATTTTCTAAGGCGTATTCTTTATTCCATTCGTACTTCATTTTCTCTAATAGAGTATCATCATAATGCTTCTTACGGCATTTGATTTCTAACATAATGCCATTCTCTGTATCAAAGGCGTCATATCTAGAGAACTTATCATCCATAGCAACAAAGTTATAGTTTTCATTTGTGTTCAGTAATTCTATCAACTTCTTTTCGGTCATCATTTCCACTCTCCTTTATGACTTGCACCTCTGCCGTGTCCACTTCCTGACGTCCTAAACATAGGCGTGCTTATTATATGTTCACTATCACCACCACAGGCTTCACAGTCTATAGGGTCTAAGCGTTCTGACATCTTACGCATCTCTGAGAATTTTAGTCCACAGTCTTTGCATTTATATTCATATATCATTTCTTCCAATCCTTACGCCATAAATCACGTTGTTTAGTTTTCTGTTTCTTTAGTTTACGATATAACTTGGAAGTCCCATCCATACGGACGAGACCCCAAGTATTTTTAGGTGGTTTACTTTCCGCCACTCGTTATATCTTTATCGAGCAACTTCCAAACAATACCAGCGGCAATAATACCTGCTAGTCCTGCGTTACCTAAGGTCCACACTATATCTAATATAGAACCAATTACATTCCCAGTTAGGAATGCTACCTTCTGACCAAAGATAATTTGTAGTACAATTGATAAACTGATTAGTTTGATACCTACATCTATCGCACCATCAGCACCGTTCTTAAGTTTCTCTAACATATTTTACTCCTTTATTTGTAAAACAATCGGCTATACAAGCCACCCCTTCCTAAGAGCATTTAGCCATATTACTATGTAAACTAAACACCCTGTAGAAACCATCCCCGCTATAAAGTAAGCGGTATATAAAATGTTCTCTAGTATTTTCATACCTCCCACCCCGAACAATTAATACTGTTTGGAGGAGAACACTTTAACTGTTGTTGTTGCTCATCCATTTTATCCTGTAGTGTACTACAACCTGATAAGTTAATGACAACAACTTGTAACGCTATAATTAATAATATAGTTTGTATCATTCTATGTCCCTCTCTTCTTCAACTAAATCAACAAGTTCACAAACACTACCAGTACAGGCTAGTGTCTTAGTGCCTACTGTCATATCTGTAAGTTCATACTCACTAATCAAATCCCAGTCTACTGCTTTAGGCATCTTCTTAGCTAGAGCATCGTGTGTCTTCTTATCACACTCCTCATATGGTGCTTGTTGATATGTGTGGTCTGAGTGCGGTAGGAAACTAACGCCTGATACTTCATCAAAGTGTTTGTATACCCAAGCACCTACTTCCATCCACTCGTGTTCCCTAACACTAATAGTCACACTAGGCTTGTGCTCACAGTAGTATCTTTGATACATAAGCCATAAGTCTAACTGTTCTATAGCATTCCTCTCGTTCCTAGTCACAGCACCCTTAGGAGCTTTCATAGGGAAAGAGAATACTTTCACACTATTAGGTTTCATTACGTCAGGTTCAGCAGGTATACCTTGGTCTTCCATAAGTTGTGCTATAGGGTCTTTAGAATCTGCTCTAACCCTACGAATGTAGTAATCACTATGTCTAGTATGAATACCACTAGCACTATCAACTAATTGACTGACCGTACCACTAGGTTTAATAGCAGTAGTAGCAGTAGCTTGTTGAATGCCTAATAACTCTGACCATTCTTTGTTAGTCTTAACAGATTCTTTCCTAAGCTCAGATAAAAAGTCAGGTAAACTTTTCTTACCATAGTATCCTCTATCTGTGCTACCACCATTCATAAACTCATTATCCATAATACCAGTAAGAGATACACCTAGTAGTGCTTCCTCTTCTGTATTGTGTACCCACTTAGGGCGTAAACGCTTAAGGTTAGTAAGTGATGCTTGGAATGTACCCAGTATAGTAGCTAGTCTAACTTTACGGAGTATATCCTTCTGCGTGTCTTCTGCTCTTACCACTACTTCAGTAAGATTACAGAATTGACCATCTCTCAGTATGATTTCACTACAAGGATTACAACCGAAGTCGTGGTCAGTATCTCTCCTACCAATAGACGCTACTTGTTTGATAGCGGCTTCTCTGTTAAAGATACCACGCTCACCAGACTTAGACTCATATAAAGAAGTCCATTCTTTCATAAAGATACCAATATCAGGTTTCTCTGTATAGCATACACTATTATTACTTAAAGCCATCTCTGGTGTATCAGACCACCATTGACCACTCTTAGCATTACGCATACGCTCATCAGTTAGATTAGATAAAGATATTAGGGCACTTCGTCTAACACCGCCCACTACAACTACCTCTGCAATCTTACACATCATTCTATGGCACTCATAGCTAGTCAACTTACGACCACCTGCTTCTTTAAAGATGTTAGTAGCAAAGTTAAACAAATCTAGTAGAGGCTCAGGACCTGACGCTCGACCACCAAAGGTAGCTAGTCTAGAGCCCTTAGGTCTAACCTTAGAGAAGTCCCACTTAGGCATCTCACCATCATATAAATAAGTAATTAGCTTACGGAATGCAGACTGCCACCCTTCTTTAGAATCCTGTACGACAATGACATCATCTATATCGACCATATCTGTAGGGACTTCAGGTAGTTTATTAACTGCTTGTCTCTCAACACTAAAGCCTACACCAGTACCGTGCATCAGAACGAATAGACATTCATCAAATGCTTTAGGGTGGTCTACACTAAGGTAAGCACAGTTGTACCCTGCTATATTATTCTTAGCTAAGGCAGGACCTGCGGTCATAAGAGCTCTCATACTAGGCATAACTTCTAAGTTACATACTGCTTCCTCAAGTATCTTCCTAGTCTTAGGTACTAACTCTTGGTTTGTATTCTCTTTTAAATGTTGCTCCATAAAATCAAAGTAACGAGCAACGGTTTCTTGCCAAGTCTCTCTCCGCTTCTTCTCAGGTAGCCATCGTGCGTACCTGCTAAGTGCGATAAAGTTTTGGTAATCATTTGGTAATTTATTCAATTTATTCATCCTCCATTGGGTCGATTTCAATGTTAAGCATCTTGCTTCCATCGTCATCTAAGTAAGTATTATATTTTAGTCTTCCGTTTCTGTGCATCTGGACAGCATCAGTTATCCCTCTATCATAACATTTAGTACCGTGTCTCCACAATAAGAATCCTCCCATTGTAAGCAATACTAATATAAGAAAGATAAAGTTTTCAGTAGGTATCATCATCATTATCGTCAAACTCCTCTCGTTTATCTATCAGTTTATCTTCAAACTCGTGTAGCAACTCTTCAGTTGTTATGTCGAGTATCTCACACATAGTGCAAGGGTCTATAGCTTCTTGGACTATTCGTTCTTTAAGTTCATTAAGAGTTAGAGCCATACTGCCCTCCCTCGTGTTCTATGAGCTTATCTAAGAACCAACGAGCTTTCTTTAGGTCTTCTAAACCGTTTTTATATCTCCACCTGCAAATGTATTTAGCAACACTAGCAGTTAGGTAGTCCATATCTTGGTCTAAGATAAAATCTATGACCTCAATATTACCTTGTTTGTAATGGTTAGGATTTATTTTATCTTCGTCCATTCCTTTAACTCCTTTATTTCTTTTGTTGAGAATATTTTGATGTCGTACTTCTCACACCATTTTCTATAGGTTATCTTGTTACCTTTAGCTACCTTAGAGTCGGGGCGGGGCATCAGAAATATTAACTCCTTGCCTTCGAATCTCATCTGTTCAGCAATTGATTTATACTTCTGTCTATCCCCGCTCCTAAAGAACCCTTTAACTTCTATATGATACTTACCCTTAACAAAGTCAGGAGTATAGTTCTTTCGGATAGTATAGGCTATCCTACAAGGCTCATATTTCCATTCCTTTCCTAACGCTAAGGAACATTCTTTCTCTAGCTTACTGCGAAATTTTGTTGCCATCAGCATCTACCTCTAAAACAGACGGAACAAACTTGACCTCAGTTAAGTATCGAGGTCCTGTCGAATAGATAAAGGTTCTTAAATCTTTACCCCAACATTCGTGTTTGTAAGCACAGTAACTACATCCAACTGCTAACTTCATATTACCTGACTTACCATCAGCAATTGGTTTATAACATCTCTCAGGCGGTGTCTCAGATTTAACTACTCTCTTTATATTTTTAATTCTTTCTTCTATAGAGAAAAAGTTTAACTTCGACCAGTACCATTGAGATTCATCAGCCATATCATACTTGAGGTATGTTAGATGTCCGTTAGTCTTATCCATAACTAACCAACCTACATCTGTCACACCCTCTGAATGAGCATAGCCTTTGATTTGGTCTACATATCCAAAGGGGTCATCATTAATGAGTGAGCCATCTTTGAATTTCTTAAAGCCATAAGGTGACGCTGACTTAACATCTGTCAATACACCGTCAATCTTACAGTCCATAGAGCCTTTGATACCATCTACTTCTGCTTGCTTCTGTTCGTCTGTCACATCGTGACCTGCAAGTTTAGTGAGGGCTAGTACCATCTCTTCAATCAAGTGACCATAGAGGAACTTGATTCTAGTGTGAGGCATAAGTTCCTCACCTTTATAGCCATTATAAGAATACCACAACTGTCTATCTTTCTTACCTATGTTAGACATACGGAGCTTACGTCTATCAAACGTACTCTCTGTGATATTATTTCTAAGTATTTGTTTGACATTCTCACCGAAGTCATTTATTACTTGTTCGACAGGCACACCTTCAGGAATATCCTTGGTGTCAATCATACGATATATGTCGCTTACTAGAGTATCTGTACTCATTGTTGTACCTCCTTGTTATCTCTATGTCCATACTCTTCATAATCATCATTACAAACAGTACAACCTAATGGGTCAATATCGCAATTAGGATATGAAAAACAACCTAAATGCGAATCTACCTTTTCTTTTATCTTTCTATCTTTTGTAAACCTTGTTATAAAATCGTCTATCCCATTAGACCTATAATGTTTCTTAGGATAACTGTTTTTTATATAAGGATGCCATCTTCCAGTTGTATAAGAATAAGCATACCACTTATCTCTCTTTATCCATAGCATATAAGCACCCTTTCTAACTTCATATTCAATACCTTTAGAATTTAAGTATTTCTCAACGTAATCTAAAGTTTCGTTAGTGTCCCTTCTAAAAATAACTTCACCTTTAGAATTAACCCTATCAAAACGATAGCCACTCTTTAATGAGTCTGTTGCCACGTTTCACCTACCTTATATTCACCGTCCAAAGGACAGTTTAGTTTAAAAGATTTACCTGCTTGAATGATAGCCCCTACCGCTAGACCTCCGAAGAAGTCTGCTTGGTCTTCTCTGACCTCGCATTGAAACTCATCGTGCACATTCAGTACGAACTTATAATCTAAGTCATACTGTCTAGCATAAGAGTCCAATAGTACCAACGCTTTCTTCATTATAACCGCACCTGCACTCTGTAGTAGAGTGTTTAGTGCTGAATGTTGAGAGCGTATGTGTAGCTTACGACCATCTAACCCAGTAACCCAACCTTTACCGCTTGATTCGGAAACCTTCTCTCGCAGTTGTTTTAGAGCAGGAGTATTATTAAGAAAGTTCTTCTTTAAATGTCTTCCACGCTTCGCACCACCACCTGCTACCTCACCAATCTTAACATCTCCCGCACCGTATAGGAACGCATAGATGAAAGTCTTAGCTTGGTCTCTAGTCTGTAGTCCTGCTGACTTCTGATTAGCAGAATGAATGTCACCATTAAGTATCTCATTAGTGTATTTATCATCATTCATATAGTGTGCTAACATTCTAAGTTCTAGACCACTAGCATCACACCCAACCAACTTATAATCCTTAGGGACAGTCCACAAGTCTCTACAGTCAGCACCATAGCCACCCTCAAAACCCCAAAGTATTTTACCATCCTTTCCGTGCCTAGTCGCAGGGACTTGAGCACAGTTAGGCTTAGAGTGTGTCATACGTCCTGTTACCGCACCGCAAGGGTTTACCCTACCGTGTACTCGACCAGTACGCTCATCAATAGCTTCTACCCAACTCTTAACCATAGCAACACGCTTGGTAATCGTCAAGTAATCTACAATCAACTGTGCCTCAGGTATCTTAACAGTCTTAAGCACCTTCTCGTCTACGATAGGATTACCCTTCTCAGTAAATGATTTAGGTTTCCAACCGAAGTGCTGTAGATACTTAGCTATCTGTTGCCTTGAGCCTAAGTTAAACTCAGGGTACTCATAGTATCCCCAGTCACAATCTCTAAAGTGTGCACCCTTATCTAACTGTGCTTGATACCTCTTAGAGATACTGCCGTCTTTATTCTTACACTTATCTTTAGGATGTGGTAAGTCTATCCATACAGGTAGAGGTTTAAATCTTTCGTGCACCTCGTCCTCTATGTCTAGTACCTTCTCCTTCATCTCAGCTAGTAGTTCATACGCACGCTCTTCATTAAGTATCATACCGTTGTCGGTCTGCTTCCTAATAATCTCAGCCGTTGTATGTTCTAGCTTAACTGCTTCAGAAAAAGTTAAATGTTTAACAAAATGATTGTAAAGTGATTTAGTCACCCTTACATCTTGCTTACAATATTCTAACATCTCGTGGCTATACTCTTCCCATCCACCTTGATAGTCATCTTTATAATCACCGAGCCTCTCACCCCAAGACCTTAGACTATGTCCACCATCAAGGCTAGGGTTATATAGTCTGCTAAGTACGAGAGTGTCCCGTAAATTAAAAGACCAATCCATCCCAGTAATCCTACGCAGAACAGGAACATCAAAATTAATAATGTTGTGTCCCACAAGAGTGTCGACATTCTCTGATGCCAACCATTTTCGAAAAAGTCCATTGGCTTCTCCTCCTATAAAGTTGTATACAGTAGGCTCATCGTTGTCTAGCATCGCACATATACAATGTACTTTGGTAGCATCGAGCCCGTCAGTTTCTATATCAAAAAAAGCCTTCATCGAGTACCTCCGAAAGTCTTCCTGTCTCACTATCATACTGTAGCTTACAAGCCTTACCCGTTAGACCAGAGAACCTATTCTTTATAACCCTTAGTGTAGTCTGGTTACGTAGTATAGGGTCATCGTCCTGTTGGTTACGCTCTAAGCCTATAACAATGTCAGACAGTTGGGCTATAGCGGCACTACCTCTTAACTCTGATAGTGATACTTGTCCACCCTCCTCGTGTGCTTTACCTTGTGGTCGTTTAAGATGAGAGATAAGGAATAATCCTATGCCTGTCTCTTGAACTATCTTTCTAAGGTTTGTCATAATGGCGTCAATTGCTTTTCTTTCATCTAGTATACCATCTTGGTCACTAACAACGATAGATAAATGGTCTAAAACTATCCACTTACAATCAAAAGATTTAGCATAAGTTCTAATCACATTAAGTAGTGAGTCTTCCGACATACTACCCCAATGGTCATAGAAGTATACATTCTTATCACCTACCGATTTCTGCCATAGAGCCTTTTTATCTTCGGGGCTTAACTCTCTCTCATACTGTGGTATGTGAATAGGTGAGTTAGCTTCGATAGACATCAAGCCTTTAACACTACGCTCAATAGATTCCTCTAAGTGAATGATAGCTAGGTTATCTTCAGTCTTATCAAGTATGTATGCCTCTAGTTCCTTAACGACACTAGTCTTACCCATACCCGAACCACTCGTTATAGTTACCAGTTCCTTAGACCTAAAGCCGTAGGTTAGTTTGTTAAGACCTGCCCACGGATAATCAATATTGACGAGGTTCTCATCTTTTAGAAGATGTTCCCAAGTGTCTATACCCTTGACTATTCCCGCAGGTGTGTAAGACTCAGAAGACCACCAAGCATTGGTGAACTCTTTAATCTTACCGTTGATTAACATCTCATTGGCATCTTTCATAGGCAACTTACAGACCTTGAGCTTACCTACAGATATAATATCCTGTACATCTTTAACTGCTTGGAAACCTGCTTGGTCTTGGTCGAAACATAAGACCACATTATCAAAGGACTCGATATACTCTAAGTTCTCCTTAACGTCCCTAGCGGCTGAATTAGCCCCGTTCTTTAGTGAGACAACCTGCCACTTGCCGTCAAACATTTCGCTCACAGAAAGGGCATCTATCTCGCCCTCACAGATTGTTAGATACTTACCACCTGAACGATTAGCATTCTGTCCGAATAGACCAGAACCTTTATTAGTTCCAATAATCTGAAACTCTTTAGTTGCGACAGTTCTCTCTTTATAGCCAATTAAGTTATTGCTATCTTTTGAGTCGTAGTATGGATAGTAGTGTTTGTCTATCTTACCACCTTTGTCGTAGCTTACCGTTACACCAAATTTCTTGGTGATGTCAGAGGAAATCCTTCTATCTTTAATCGTTGCCCCACTTGTACCTCGTGGTGTTACACTTTGCATTGATACTTTCTCCTCGTTAAAATTAGTTCCTGTAGGCTCTTGAGCATTCTTCTCATAGTGTCCACAGGCATTACAATAACCGTGTCCGTCAGAGTAGACCGAAAGGTTATCACCTGACCTGTCCCCACCTGTATCTCTACAGGCAGGGCAGGGCTTATGCTCTACAAAAGTAGAGGGGTTAGGCGAAGAACTCATTCGTTTCTTCGTCAGCAGACTTATAGCCTTCAGTACGCTCACTAACCTTAACAGCAGTTAAGTAAGTAGCGAAGCCGTGTTGGGGGTGTTCATTCCCCTTTTTCCATAGTATTTCAACCTTCGACTCAGCCCCGAAATCGTGTCCGATAGCTTCACCGTCTGAGGTTTTTACCATATCAAAGGATAGAGGATACTTAGTAGAAAATTTACGGGCTTGGTAAGACCCTCCATCTTCTGTCTGAATAGTCCTAACCTTGACACCTTCTTTCTCTAGTGCCTTAGCTTCCTTATCATCAAGGGCAACAGTAAGCGTGTACTTACCAGTATCTTCACCATTGAATTTTTCAGTACTGTCTAGATAGACATACTTTGCTATACCTTTAGTTATCATAATTGTTATATCCTAGAGACCTAGAAAAATAAACCTAAGTTAGCGGTCTCAAGTACTAACTTAGGTCTTTAGATTTACCTAAAGTAATAACCATAATGATTATCACTTTAGATGAATCTATAGTAATATTTTATCATACTTATCAATCTGAGTCAATAGATAAATCTTCTTTATTTATAATCTCATCATCATCTAACCAAGTATAGGGGTTAGAGTAGTACCTACAGACAGAGCATAAGTCGACAAACTTAGATTTATCTGTAGGCTCTCTAGCTTTAGACTCCCATTCGTTTAAAACATTATCACAACATTTACATCTCATTTTTAAAACCCCTGTCTAACCACTCGTTATACTCTTTCTGAAATTCAGGGGAGTTTAAGATTTCTTGAGTTGACCCCCTATAGGTACTTTCGTCCTCTATATCAAAAACCAGTTCATCTTTATTCTCATAAGTCCACGGTACACCGTTTATATCAGTCTTCATTATTAATGTCCTCCCGTCCTATAGACCAATCATCGTTTTTCATTGAATGTATTCTAGCGTCAAGCTCTGTTAGACCAGAGATTATAGTCTCTCCTGTCGTACCGTCTAGTACGAAGTATGTATATTCAGTCTCTTTATATACTTTCGCTAGTCTGCTTATTAGAGGTTTATTTTCCATCTCTACTCCTTACCTTTAGTATCATATCTTTTATCTTATCTACTATTTCTGTATGAAATTCCTCAACATCATAATTTAATAGGAAGTCTTCGAACTCGTCTACAATCTCACTTAGGGCGTCATTCTCCCTCTTTAAAGTCCTGTTAATCCTTAAGGCTTCATCATTAAAGTGTTTATTTTTATTGGGGTTAGGCATTGTCTTCCTCCTCTCGTTCAAGTGCCTCTTTTAGGGCTTCTTGCTCGTCAAAGTGATTTAAAAGTTTATCACGCATTGCATCTTCTAGTTCTTTAGTCGGTGCATCTATTATTATTTTATCCATTATGTTCATTATATAATTCTCCTTAAAAATTAACTGTATGTTCAATCCCCTCGTCAAACAGGGTTTTATAGTGTTCAGCTTTACCCTTATAGAATATAGCTAACTCCATTTTATCATCAAAATCTGCGTCTAGGTGAAGATTTTTCATCTTCTTATATTCCGTATAGCAGTCTATTAAGGATACCTCTTTTAGAGGCGTCCAGTTTCTACCGTTTAGATTAATCATTATCTATTTCCTTCAAACTTTTGATAGTCAATTAAATAGTCAAGTTCAAGACACTAACAACCCAGTTGGGTTTTTAAGAAATAAAGTAGACAAACTTTTAAACAAATAACTAAAAGGAAAAATAAAATGACAATCACAGTAAAAATTAAAAATGTTTTTGGGACTGATAAAATATATCCTGTGTGTGATAAGGCGAAGACTTTCGCAAGACTCACAGAAACTAAGACGCTTACGAGCTACGCTATAAATAATATTAAAGCGTTAGGATATACAATAGAAGTACAGGCACAAACACTATAACTATAAGAGGATAAATAAAATGACTAGAGAAAAAGAACGCAAGGCATACGACAAACTAGGCGAGATACTAACAGACGCCCTTAACAATCTAATAGCAGAGGAGGAAGGCACTACCTGTCAGAACTGCGGAGAGCCAACGGGCTTTGGCAGAGGTTCAGAGCCTACCAGATACGATACTGCGGTATGTTCTACGGAGTGTGCTAAAATACTCTATAACTATTAAATCGAAACGCCTTCGGGCGTCTAGTAACTTGGGCAGGTTGCTACTGATGAGAAGCCCACAATAATAATAATATAAGGATAAAACAAAATGAGAAAAGTAACGGAAACAATTGCAGAATCTTTTTACAAAGGATTTAAGAAGACAGTAAGCAACACACACACAGACGGTGTCAATGTATGGCTACACGGTAACAAAATAGCGTGGAGAAACCAAGATAATAGCTTATCGGTAACTCTTGCGGGTTGGGGAACTCCAACAACTAGAGAGCGTATAAATGGCATTCTAGATACTTTTGGTATCCATTACAGAGTAGGACAACACAAGCACGAGCAGATTATAAAGACTTATGATAATTACTCTTTTGAGTCTCTACCTTACGGAGATGATACAGTAATAACTTTTTTCTCTGATGATGTACACCTTAACGGCTACAAATTCAGCGAATAGAGACACTTTTATTATCTAGCCTACTAACCCCCTTCATTGGGGGTTTTTAGGTGAAAGAAGTACAATTTAATAACTATATGAGGATAATAAAAATGGAAACTTTAATATTACACTTTGGGACGTTCATTATGGGCGTCTCTCTGTCTTGTCTACTGTTTATGGCATTCTTTATGCCTGTGTATCTCCGTATTACTAGTAAGAATAAGGAATGATATGCAACAGTCAAAGAAAATAATAAAAATACCTGTAAAAACTCGGTCTATAACTGTGCGAGTAGCACACAAAAAGAGACGGCAACGATTGAGAGACCACAGGCTACACGGTAAGCTAAAGTTTATATTTTAGGCAGGGCTTACCCTTAGTCACTAGGAGAAG
>JACKZZ010021606.1_pt1 | contig 22862 bp, 24 predicted proteins | sample 8027871 | NCBI WGS metagenome assembly JACKZZ01 (sample SAMN15724774, study PRJNA655200) | protist metagenome | isolation source: fluorescence activated cell sorting (FACS) single amplified genomes of... | place: USA: West Boothbay Harbor, Gulf of Maine | collected 2000-07-19 | reverse complement strand
GCAGGAGACATAGAAGTTCGATTCCACCATCAGATTATGCAATTCCTACACTGGATGCAGACTTAGGTCTAATATAATATTAGAAAATTGGAATTTTTTTTGGAAAAAAGCGAAAAAAATGGCTATCCTTGTGAATTAAAACACTATATTTGATAGGGTTTTTTGAACAGGCTTTTTAGAGGAAACTCAGAATGCAGTAAAATCTTCAGAAAACCAGATACCATTTTCAAAAAAGTTATCAGAATGTGAAGAAATACCATGTACTTTTTCTGTCCCTGCTTCGTCTAATTCTGGGTCTTCATCAAGCCGTCGAACGGTAAGTGTGGATGGCTGCATGCCCGGTATTCGAACGCAGGGAATAGTAAGTAGCAAAGTTCGTACCTACTCGAGCCAAAGTCCGACGAGAGGACATGGTACTAATAATACTAGTGATGTAAATATTTCTACCATAAATGCTCGCAGTCAATGTCCCGATAGACCTGTGATTTTTTCGCCAGATTCTTGTTGCACGTTTAATCACATATCTAAGGGCAATATTTCTTCTGTAAAGGTTCCAGCCAGTGTTGATGAATCGAGTGCTATTAGTAGTATTGTTAAGCCTCAATGTGAAAATTTAGACAGTTCGGCGAGAAGTGAACAAAATCCTCCTAATATATCTAAAGGTAATGCCAACGTCCCAAGTGCCCGAATTTCGAGAGTAGGTTTATATGATCCTGATTCTAGTTCCTCAGATTCAGAGCCTAGTAATAATTTGCCTTATAGTAGATATTGTTTTTCTGAAGCTACCGAAAAAATTGGGGGTTCAGGGGGTTCTAAAAAGTCATTGAATGTTTCAGCAACTTCAAAATCTATAAATGTTTTGGAAGCCCATTGTGACTGTGTGTTAAAGGGTCGAAAAACATTCCTATTTTATCTTATTTTTGTGAATAAAATAGCCCTTTTTCTACAAAAAATCGCGAATTTTTTTTTGAGTTTTTCTCCAAATTTCTATTAACAACAAAATATAGATTCTGAAGGTGATGGGCCAAACGCCGTTGAATTAAATTATAGGGTTCAGGAGTCGGAAGGATATTGGAATATTGAAAAACGACAATGTCAACAAAAAGGATGTCAGAATTCTTCTCCAGGATATTCTCATGATCTTAACCAAGTGCTTTGCCAAGGGTTCAGTACTCTCAAAAAAATTAAGTCTCGTTTGTGGGAACTGGACAACGAATACCAAGATTTAGTAGAAAGTTTTTGGGATGAAGATTCGGAATTTTCAGCTTTATTGAATTATGATGCAAGAGAGGAATCAATGATTGTTGGTACTCCAATGAGTTCAATGACACCATTAGGATCACCATTATCATCTTCTGATGCTGGAAACTTTTCTGATTTTTTTCCGAGAACACCTCCTCCTGCATCCCCAATATCTCGCCCGATATCACCTTCAATGTCAATTATTTCAACAGGAGGAGGTCTTAGCCCAATAAGTCCCGCCCCTGAAACCCTTCTAATTCCTATGTTTTTACCTTAAAAAAACGGAATTTTCAGAGATATTCTTCAAAAATTATCATTTTTGAAGAAAAATGACTTTGTATAATTTATATCATCTGCAGTTAATAATCAAGGACAATTTTATGGGTCGTCTCCTATGTCGAAAAACAACACTTCTCCTCTAAGTAGCTCTTTATCAAGAAGCGGGAGCAGGGCTACTATGTCAATTCAACAACAGACGTTGTTCCATAAGAAACTAGTGCATGTATGTTCAATGGGACGACATCTGATAGATAGTCTTGTGCGGGAATTAGAGAATACACAAGATGAGACGAAGAAAGAAGCTGAAAGTTTTTCAAAGGGACAAGATTTAGATTTTTTAGAGGTAACTCAAACAGTAAGTGAACAGAATAAACTTGTACGTGATATGCAAATGAATAGGTATTTTTGAAGAAAAAATTGATGATGATTTTTAGAAAAGATATTTGAAAATATAGTTTTTTGTGGATAAAAACACAGGAATAAGAAGGGTTTCAGGGTGGGGCTAATATGCAAATGATTAGGTTAGTAAAAAGGATGCAAAAATGGCGTGGTTCTATGTCAGAAGATCAATGTTTAAAAATGAAAGAGAAAGAAATCCGAGATAAAAATGCTTTTAATAAATTTGCAGATCTTGGTATGGATGATACAACAGAAAATTTTTTTCGTTTATTTTTTGCTGCAATGTCGTCAAAACAATCTAGTCTCAGCAGCAGTAGTAGTAGCAGTACTAGTAGTAGTAATAGTCAGACTCTAGATCTCGAACATTTTTGGAATAGATTGACACAACAAGCAATAAATGCCGCGTTTGCAGAAATCGATGTCCCACATATTAAACAGGAACTAGTAGCGGAGCTCGCAGCTGCCGACGCACATGGACCTGTGGAGATTATAGATGGTAATACACCAAATTTATCTGAGATTCAAAAAAAGAATGGATCTTCAATATTAGGTCGAAAAAAACTCCAAATTTAGTGCATTTTTAGAAATAAAAAAGCCTTTTTTTTCCAAAAATTCATGAAAATTTATTTTGCTCTTTTTCAAAATGTTGTCAAATTTTCACAGTTGGTGACGCTACTGCAACGAAAAAAGACATACATAATGTCACTAATGAAAGTGAGAACAATGATGGAACACGTACCAATTATTGTTCTGATCCAGCAGCAACAACAAAATCCAGTCCCGCCCCTGAAACCCTTCTAATTCCTGTGTTTTTCCTTGTAAAAAACGGTATGTTTAAAGATCTTCTTCAAAAATTATCAAATTTTTCTTCAAAAATATGTCATTTGTTCTAATTCAGGGGAGAATTTAAGTGTAGCACAAGTTAGTAACAACCTCAAGCGAGACACGGACGACGATTTGTATTTTCACGATGCGAAATCAGTAGCGGATGATGATGACGACGTCGATCAAAACTGCAAGACTCAGATGTCAAATCATGTTCCTCATCCCAAGGATGAATTGATTGCTTGTGATGATAGGCTTAATCATAATATTAACTCTATTACAAGGGTGAAAAAAATGATGATTTGTAGAAAAGATCTCTGAAAATGCCGTTTTTTTAAGGTAAAAACACAGGAATCAGAAGGGTTTCAGGGCGGGGCTTTACTCAGGTCACTGCTACTAGTGGATTGCCAGATACAGTTGATGGATGGAATAATAATCTTGTAAAACGAATTCTCAGTTCTTCAGGTTTAATCGAACGTGATCCACAATTATATAAGCTACTTGTAAAATTTTTAAAAAAGCAAATTTGTTTAGAAAAATTTGAACAAAATGGCATTTTAAAAGAAAGATTTAAGGTAAATAAAGGGGGTTTTCACTGTAGGTGACTGTGTTAAACTCGGATCCCTTAATTGCTGAGACGGTTTTAGGGCCACCAAATTCAGTAGATTTAGGTGAAGGTGGAAGTGAGCATCAGGAAGTTACAGACCAAGCGTGTTTATCATTAGAATCCTCCATTTCAAGATATCAGGGTTCGGCTTCATCAGGACAAGATAATAATTCAAGCCAGACTGTAATCTGTGAAGAAATACCAGTAAAGCCTGACAATTTACCTACAGAAGAAGAACCTTTGCTGTCTGTACTGAAAGACTCTCGATCCAGCATTAGTATCAAGGTGGCTCGTTTCCTCCGTGCTAGACGTACACTTATTCTGAAAGTATTTAAACTTCTTAATAGACTTTTTATTCCAAATATGCTTTTTTCAATGGCATTGATTTTTCAAAAATTTCAAAATTGATAAATTTTTTTTTTTTTTCTAGCGATCTGAAGTGACACGATCATTATTGAGATTTGCCAACTTTTTACAGAATCGAAAATCTCATGCGGACAATGAAAGCATTTTATTGAAATACGAAGCACAACTTTCTCTAATTGATGATAAAAAACTGGCTCTTCTAGATGCAGCTGATGTAACATTACAACGTATTAGTGAAGTTCAAGATATGGCTATTTTAGAAGTGTCTAAAGTAGCAAAGGTTGCGGAAGACCTACAAAGGTATAGAGAACAAACTGATGAAGAGTACAAGCAACGTAAAAAACAGGCAAAACGGCATGCACGGCAAATTTTTAAACAAGATTTACGAGAATGGTGTGGATTAGAGAGTAAACTTTTTAATGTACCCCGTATATCAGTTGTAGATAATCATATTGATATTAGAAACACTGATGTCGTAATCAGTGAATCAATGAAAAAGGCCGCCGAACAAGCTTTGCCCTGAAACCCTTCTGATTCCTGTGTTTTTATCCATAAAAAATCACATTTTCAGAGATCTTCTTCAAAAATTATCAAAATTTTCTTCGAATAAACCCATAAAAAAACTTATTTAATGACTTTTTTTCCTTAGTAAATTGGTATTTAAAATTGATGTTATTTTATATTAAAAGTATTATTATAGTTAGATCTTTTACGATGCGCACTTGCCAATGTTTGTTAAATTGGGTTCTTCCTTTTGAAAATTGAAATAATTAAACAATAGACAACTAAGGTCATCTTATATTCTGAAGGTTTTGTATCATAATGTTTGCGAAATTCAAAAAACTTAATTTAGCAATTTTCCAAAATAGAGTTCATCATCCTAAAGTATCAAACCTATTTAAAGTATTTGTGACCCTTATTAGTTGGGTCTATATTATAAGCCCTTATTGCGCTGATTATTTCCCGAGGGCCAGTTTATCATCCCTCAATCTTTATTATATATCTTGTGTATCTAATATCTAAACCAAGTTTCTTTGAACTATTATTGCAATCAATCAATTTCTAAATCTCAATTAACATAATTATGGCCATATAATATAAATAGTTTCTAAAACAAGATTTGATAGCTATTATATTATATGGCCATAATTATGTTAATAAAACAAGATTTGATAGTGATGAAATGATAATCTTGTTTGATCCCAAAAAATTCCCACCTAGTATTAAGGGTGCTTTCTACTTGATATATAACTGAGTTACAATTCTAGTAGGATTATACTAGTATATGAGTATATATATATATATAATGGTCCTAGTGTCAACAACAAAAGTTGCTCTTTAATATGGAATATATATTGTATTGTCTTTGGCTCATAAATTTGAGAAATAAAAGTTGCTCTTTGATATGAAATATACTGTATTGTCTTTGGCTCATAAATTTGAGATGATATGGAATATGTATATGTACATCATTAGACCTGACATAAAAGATTGCCCATCTATCATAATCATAACATTGAAAGCCCGGCCCTGAAACCCTTCTAATTCCTGTGTTTTTACCCACAAATAAAGGCATTTTCAGAGATCTTTTCTTTTTCAAAATCATTATTTTCGCTTTTTTGCAAAAAATCGCGAAACTTTTTTTTGGCTTTTTAAAAATTATTATGATCAGGATTGTGTTCTTAGTTTTGATTAGTACAAGTAACTTTTAATGTATAATATGATCATATTGTGTGCCCCACAATAATCAAGAAAACACGCTTATTTAGCTTATTTTTCAAAATAAAAAAAACCATTATGTCTGCCTTTTTTCCAAAAATTCGCAAAAAATTTTGTTTTTGGCTTTTTTAAAGAAATTTAGATCCATAAATCTGGTAATGTCTCGTAATGACAGGTTTAATTGACAGAATAAGCCCCGCCCTGAAACCCTTCTGAGTCCAGTGTTTTTATCCACAAAAAAATTCTTATTTAGAGATCTTCTTCAAAAAATATCAAATTTAATGGTATTTTTTTGATTTATATGTATGGAAATGCTAGATCGGTTTTGTACTGTGTATCCTACTCAAATCGAGTCAATTTTGTGAGAAATGAGAAATCACGCCACATTGTAAAATGCGTGAATTACAAATGTTAACGTCTTCGATTCGAATCCTAAACACAGGGTGTAATATAATTTTCAAGTTTTTTTGTTTTTCGTTTTTTCAGATTACGTGATGCGCCTAGGCAATGGTGTAACTTTTGTTTTTAAACACTTTTAAAAGTTTTTTACCTGAAGGCTGAGGTGTATTAACTGAAATATATAAAGTAGCGACCTATCAGATCAACGATTCAAGAAACGCAAGTAATAAAATTGGCGATCACGCAATTTTTTTTTTTTGAAAAAATCGAAAAAAAACGCACCTTTAAAGGAAATCCAAAGGCAAATAGAAAGGATTTTTGAAAAGATATGCTTGGCTCCTCAGGCAGTAAACCGCCGGCACAAGGGCTAGCAAATCCTCCATTCAGTATTAGTAGTGATTCTCCTTTGCCAGTGCCAACAGTCAATGGTAAATTAAGAAATGTTTTGAAAAGATCCAAAAAAATCGTATCTTTAAAGAAAACTTTAAAGGGAAACAACGGGAATATGCAAATAAATACCTTGGTGTTGACAGTCGACTTTGATTTCAAGACGCTCACTTTGGATATGGTATTGAATGAGATGGTGAGCCTTCTTTCAGATCCATCAACAGCGCTAATGACATTGTTGTGCTTGGTATTAGCTTCGGTTTTTATAATATCAGTGGCTTCAAAATATCTCTATCGGGGCACTATCCTACTGGCTCAGTGTGTCAGATTTATGAAAAGTTGGATGTTACATAGATTTGGAGGTCCTTTAGGCTTAGCTGATGATAATACTGACTCTTCCGTATTTAACTCAAACCATATTAATGAAATGAGGCATGCAGCTCGTAGTCGAGAGGCGAGGCTTGCCATGTTAGAAAAGCTGGAGATGAATAATTCCAATGAACTTGACCAGAAGAATTTGAAAGAGAACGGCGACACAGAAATTTCTAAGCAGGGTTCGAATAAGAGAAAAAAAATGGCTTATATGGCAAATCTTGCAGAGACAGAACCAGAAAAGTATTATGGTTTACTATGGAAATTACCATGCGATTTAATTTGGGGTCGTATTTTAGCCTACTTAGATCTACAATCAATTGCTACGCTGGAACGTGTGAACCGAAGGTATCAACTTCTTCGTACTAATTTTGATGTATTTGTCCGTATAGAGCCTAAAAGACCACCACTTCTTGAAGGAAGAGGAACAGAAGAGTCGAACCTATCAAGGAGACAGGAAATCTCTGAAGAACTTGTTTATTACCTTCGAAGAAGATTACAGAATCCAGGACTTCCTTATGAAACTGGGAAACTAGACGAAAATCATCTTATAAAAAATTCTGAGCAAAGCCCTCTTGTACCAATTAATCCACAACTTTTCCACCAGGCGTGGAGATATGCCTGGAAGTATAAAATTAAAGTTTTGAGCAAAGGTCAAAACAAAAACCCTTATTTAGCTCATTTTTATCAATAAAAATGCTATTTTTTCCTTGAAAATCGCGAAATTTTTTTTTTTGGTATTTTGAAAATAATAAAAATAAAATACTTCGAAAGGTTTTTTCTTTTAAAATTTTGGATATAGAATGCTATTTTTTTGAAATGAATAGGCGTGAATTTTATATTGACACGAAGCGCCTTTTCCGCTACTATCAACGTCGATATAAGGTATTACCACATTACACAAAAAGCGTGCGAGTACCGTACAATTATGATTCAAATAGTCTAGTGCCCACGATGAGCGAATATACTGGAGTAGAAAATCTACTTTTAATGAGGAGTGATCTTGATAAATTTATTACTACTAATACTAGTACTTCCAACACTGAGACAATAAAAACATCCGAAATTTCGTTAGAGCATACCCGAAGACCCCTGCATTGCCGAATTCCTATTGTTTCCAGACGTGATTATCGAGACCTTCTACGCATTCGAAAATTAGCTTTTCGTAATCTACGTTCTCGTGCACGGTTGCTAGCTAAAGTAGTTGGTGATACTGTCTTTCAAGGTAAGATTATGCCAGTACACGCAACTGGTCGAAACGGTAATGCACATATCAATTATGATATTACAGACAACAACTTAACGGCAGGTCTTGACCTTTTGTTTCCTGAAGATGAGCAGATTGCATTAGGATTCGTTAGCAGCAAAGAAAACTTAGTAGATCGCAACCGTAAACTCCAATCATTTTTAGAAGATTTTCATAAAAAGTACCACATAGAAGTACGATGTGGAGCCCAGTGTGGACCATCGTATACCGATCCCTTTATTTCTGCACCCGAGTCGACACGTCTGTTGGCCTACAGGATGGCAGCAGTGGCAGCCGCAGGAAATTTATATGACTCAGGAAAGAATTTTTTTTGAAATTAAAAGCGAATAAAATGGCTTTTTTTGTAAATAAAAACACTGTAATTAGAAGGGTTTTTTGTGCAGGATGGACTCGTACATCTTTACTCAGGAAGTCAATTCTGGAGCATTTTGGTATATTGATGGGGTCCTCAGGCTCAACAGAATCGAGGAATAATGGTCCCGAAACTGTAACTCGCCCCGGCACTGGAGAGTTACAGTTTCGGGACCATTATTCCTCCCCAAAGATAAAGTTTCGTAGCGTGGTGCCAGTGGGTCGAAGATGGAAACCGCGTATATTAGGACCTGCAAATATTTATACGAATGTTCATAACAATTTTGTTGAACCTAATTTCCAGGTTAGTACGCAAATCAATTCTAATGGAGTTTCCAATAATATCAGGCCTAAAATACCGATTTCAAACTCCTCCACTCGGCCAAAAAAACTTGCCAATGAATCCATACCACTTGTTTATAAAATTATTTATCTATAAATTGAAAAAAAAATTTGGAAAAAACGAATAAAATGGCTTCTTTATCTATAAATATACTGTATTTAGAAGGGTTTTTTGAACAGGCTGGGTCTGATGAATCCGATTTTTTAGGCCAGCCAGGACAAGAAGAAGACTCCTCAGAGTGGCCAGAAAACGAATCAAATGGTTCGCAGTCGGACGAAGATCGTGATGAGCCTGAAACTATAAGTTATGTGAGCGATGCAGCAACAGCTGTTGCAAGGAGAAAGAACCACAACTGTCGAGAAACTGCTGCGAATGGTAACAGTGAGCCTGTTACCGTTGTTGATCTCTATTATCATCTGAAGCGCTATAGCCATATTTCGCAGATTGAAAAAGAAATTCATCAACAGTCTCAGTTTGGCCGTGTAGGTGTGATGAGTGATACAAAAGGAGCAGGTACAAAAACTCTAAAAAGTAAAGGTTTAAAAAAAGTTTCAAAAAAAATTTTCGCGATTTTTTGGAAAAAAATAGTATTTTGATTTACAAAAATACGCTAAATAACGGGTTTTTTTGAACAGGTATACATTGTGAAGGGCCACTTTTTTCTGGTTCTGGCGTTCGTTTGGGAACAACTTATGCATCACCAAATTCGAAGAAATCTGATTCTGATGCCAATCGTTACACATTGGAATATGACACATTTAAAAAGGTCGAAAAACACCCCTTAATTTAGCTCATTTTTGTAAATAAAAAAGCCAATTTTTTCTGAAAATCGTTAATTTTTTTTCTTGCTTTTTTAAAAATAATTAAAAAATCATGTCGCAAGGCTTCTCAGAATCAATCTTTGAACAATATCCGTGAATATTTTAATGACGAACTTCGCCGTAATTGGCTTCAGCATGAGGCGTGTGAGGGTCAGGCAGTGGAAGAATTTCGTTTGATAAAGCTTTTATTGCGTTCGGAAATGTGGCGTTTACTGCGAAAAGCCATGTGTGCTACTACCGTTCGATTGAGACGTCCTTTTGGTCAGATTGACGCTGCAGATGGCGGGGTACGAGCTGCAGGTGTAGAGGACGTTCGTGTAAGCGCTGGCGTGATCTTGGGACTTGCTCCAGACATTGAACGTCAGTATGGTAATACAAGTTTTTCACTAGGCTATTGTGGGCAGAATGAGGAGTGCCAAAGAAAAAAATGGAATTCTATTTGGAAAAAAATGAAAAAAATGGCTTGTTTTGTGAATAAAAACACTGTATCTAGAAGGGTTTTTGGAACAGGCTGGCATCTCCGAAAAATAGTAAATTGAAGCCTATTTTACGACCTTGGACATTCGTTGCTATTTCACAGCACCGACGTAGCTCAGAGCGACAATATACAGAGTATCGTTTGTATTTCATACCAAGTGAGGGTTGTGAAATCAAGAAGAAGGCCAAATCTAGTACAGCTGAAAAATCAAAATTTTCATCTGAGGTATTTTTGAAGAAAAAATTGATAATTTTTGAAGAATATCTTAATAAATGCTGTTTTTTGTGGAAAAAAACACAGGAATCAGAAGGGTTTCAGGGCGAGGATTGTTTGGATTATATTAAGAGAGATTCTGATCCTCGCAATGTAACGGGTAAAACTTTCTCTGTACTGAACTGGGATACCGGATTTGTATTTTTTAATTATTTTGAAAAAAGAATTCTCGAGACTCGCGATATTTTCCAAAAAATAGTAAAAAGCGGAATAAGGATTTTGTTTGAACAGGTACTACCACTTCTAGCCGCTATCAAGGATGACTTAAATATCGTAGTTGATCCAATTGCAGACGTGAACATTGATCATAATAATATGCTGATTCAGGGGAATCCACGTGAACACGCACCAGCACATATACGAGACCGATCTGGAGATCAACCTAATCTGGCTGTTGAAGGATTATTGTTTTCTCCAAAAGTGGCATTCGTGGTTCAGCGAAACTAATTATTTTGAAAAACCCCCCAAAAAAATTTGCGTGATTTTTGAAGAAAAATGGCTCTTTCATCTATAAAAATGAGCTAAAATAGGGGTGTGTTTCGATCTTTAAGGTTCAACGAAACGATAGAGACAGACCCCTAAATCAGAGCACTGAGGATGTTGGTAGAAAAAAATTTTAAAATGCAGGGTTTAACAAAAAAGGTGTTTAACTTTTTTTCCAATTTGAATAGTACTTCACTTTTAAAAATATGCCAGTTTTTTGACGTAGTCTTATTTTTGACTAACAAAATGAAAAATTTCCCAGAGTTTTGGAATTATGATAAGATTGTGTATCACGACCCACAACTTATAACTCGTCTACTGCACAGTACTGGACTTAGCCTTTCTAATTTGACATTCAATAATATTGACCATAGGACGACGAATCAACAGCTGCATGTTCAGATTCGATTATTATGTCTTCTTACACTTGGTCTGGATTAATTCTCTTGTTTTTTATATCACAGATTATCATCATGTTTGTTTCTACATTAATACTCGAACCGTTGGACCTGATCCCTAATTATTCGAAAAATATCATTTATTTAGCGTATTTTTAGAAATAAAAATGCCATTTTTTTCACTTTTTTCCCAAAATTCGCGAAATTTTTTTTGGTTTTTTTTGAAATATACATTCTGAGATTTCCTTATTTACCATCGAGCGAAGTGTTCCGGAAAACAACTTTTTTTTAGAAATTCTTGCATATTTCCTATGAATTTCGCTTCAGAAATACTATTTTTAGCGCTTTGACAAGAAATTTTTGCTACAAGCTCCACCCTGAAATCCTTCTGATTCCTGTGTTTTTATACACAAGAAAATCTTTTTTTAAAGATCTTATATCATATGTACTTTATTAATTTATCTGGATTTTAACTTTGAATGTAAACTAATTGCGTTTGTGTTCAAGTATACCACCGTGGCCACGATTTTTATGTGATTTTCTTCAACACTAGTTTTTTACCCCTCAGATATAATGTTATTAGTCTTTACAAATGTGGATGTAGTTTTAATTCATCTTTTTTCGCGATTTTTTTTGAGAAACTGCCACTCAAATACAGGAGAATGCAGTTATTATTATCCTTTTTTCAATAGTTGTATTATCACTTTTGATCATCATATGAACCAAATCGTGGTAGTTTAATCAGTGATATAAGCTACATAAAGTTAGCAAATCTCCACCATAATGATAAATTTTACACCAGGACAATCTGTTTTTGTTATTGTCACACTTATAAGATTATATACTCTGAGAATCTAGAAACTGGTTTTACTAGTATTTCAGTGACTTGAAAGACCCAGCAGGGAAAAATCTAGAAAATGACTGATACAAATACCAACGAACGGGACCGCCCACATGCTGGACTTCATAATTTTGATCCAGAGACGCAATTCTTTTATCCAACCAGACTTTATTACGAAGACGAAGAGGTGACTGATCATTATCATACCTCGATAGTTGCTGGGGCTGTGGAACAGAGTCGTCAGCAACTTATCGAGATGGATAAACTGCAAGATGCTTTTTATCAAATACCAACCAGCACATCGGCATGCGGCATTCGCCCACTATACACTGCTACAATAAGTCTGACTGTGTCCCCGCCTACTAATTTTAGACAGGTTATTCCCAATGCGAATACGCCGAGATCTGAGTTCGAGTTCCCTATTGGCCAAGATGCCCTTGAGTTACTTAAGGAAAAGTGTGGACAGAGTTCTTGCGGTGATTTCCGTCGACGCGAAACTCGGCTCGATCCTTCGGTACGAAATATCCTAGAGATTCCGGCTGAAAGGATACATAATCTGCGCTGGCAGATGTCTGAAGGTCGTGATCATCATCGAAACTTCCGTGACGTATGGTTTGGAGTCGTGAACGCCAAAGGTCTACCAAGAGGCAAGAAGGGACCTTCTGAAAGGAAGGAATCACCGTTGGACTATAACCTGAAGCACATGAACGGCCCAGCTCACATACTAGCTATGATTTCGGAAAATATACGTCGGTCGCTTTTTCCAGGAATCGGTCCCCAGCGGGATGATGATCGTCCTAAACTAACCATAACACTACAAAAATTGCTTGTCTACCAGCCAGGGGCGTATATCCGGCCTCATGTGGATACTGCTCTGAGCCCCAGGCACGTGGCGACTTTGGTGCTCATGCTGCCTTTGCGGAATGGGGTGGAACGCAAAGGTGGAGACCTTCTCATTGAACACGACCATGGCATGTGCTCCCGATCTCCTCGATGTAGTGGGCTGTCTCTAGAAAAACGTGCCACTAGTTCTACCACGAATACTAATAGTAGCGTCAGTCTTGCTGCTGCAGCAGAATCTAGTGAAGATGTGTCTACCAGAAATGAACCGACGGAGACATCACATGATAATCTTTTTCATATGTACAGTGTGAAGAGGCCGTCAGACAGGGCTATGTCAGAAAAGGAGGATCAAATATTTTGGAGCTGTTTCTACAGCAGCTGCAAATACGAGGTCACGAGATTGGAGACGGGGCATCGTGTTGCATTGCAGTACAGTGTTGAGTTAGTGGAGCCCGTTACAGCCGCCCAAATTGCTACAACAAACCTAACTAGTGAGTGCAGTTTGGCGATGACAGTAGCGCGTCTGGCTCTTCGGCGAGCCTTGTGCCGGACACTACTATTGTCACCTCTGGTACCGAAATGGCCTATTGGATTTTTGCTGAGACATCAATATCCTTTAATGAGTGTAGGAATGGATAGTTGCCTAAAAGGGTCAGATCGAATTTTGGCCGCGGAGGTGAAACAGTTTGCTTCTGTTCAACTCCGCCCTGTGGTCATTGTTCGGTGGCGGCATGGGCTACGGTTCCCGCTTGACGGAACAGCTGAGGAGAGGCGTTTTCGAGAATTCGGAGGGATTCGAAGTGCCAATTATCATGCATATGTGATGGACTGGCCGCATTTGGATCGCCACCCATATCGTGTGATCGATAACCTCCTGAGGATCACAGGTTTACCTGAAAATGTAATATGTACCATTTTTGACTATGTAGACTTTTCCGAATTCACGTTTCCGAATTCAAATGAAGAGGCGCAGACCAGTCTTTTGCGTGCAGCAGCTCAGAATGGTCTCCGACGAGGGGCAACTTCGGCAACTCCAATTGTTCAGAAGGCGAGAATCAATCTCCCGTCGCTGGTTAACTGGGCCACTCCTCCTGATGTGCTAGGAGTCGAGATGAGCGAGAGAGAAACGGATAAAAAATATGATCGTGATTATCGTGATTCTAATCGTGGCCAATATAATGCTCATATTCTGGAATACTACTCTGTTGCTGCTTTGATCGATCGGCAATCTCTCTCTGCTGTCAAATGCTTAAAGCTCATGCTAGCAGCACCTGAAGGTACCTTTTCACCTCCCGAGAAAATTATGATCGTTGTTCGGGCTCTGGCTTCTGATTTTACCAGTAGAGACGAAAGTATGGCGGATATCGAGAAGTTGATGGTATCGATGCATCTCCAGCCAGGATCGACCGACCACTATCAATATAGGGAGGCCATGCGATGCGCGATTGACAATGATATGGTGGATGTCATGGGGGTATTACTGCGTGCTCATCCGATTCCATCTACGGAAGCTGTCAGGGAAATGCTCAATTTAGATAGATCACTGCCGTATTGCCATGCCGCGCGCCAAAGGGCGACGGTGATACAATTGTCAAGACCAATGCAGATACTGTTGCTACGCCACATGAAGGTTGTGGGATTAGATGTTAAAGACTTAGTCTATAGGTATGTAATTGAAATAGTAGGTAACTTGTTGGTATCATTTGATCACTGCCTGATGGTTCTTTTCAGCCTGCACACGAGATATCGTTTTTTTTTTTATATTTTAATTCGATATTTTATAGGTAGGGTGGAAAGAACCAGAGCTTTGATAGTGACAAAAAAAACCCATTATTGTTTAGTTGCATGAAATAATTGCACGTTTATCATGGGAGCTTGATATTATGGGATAATCTATAAAAAGATTACCATTTCGGCAGTAGGCTTACATTGATACTAGTTACGAAATCTTCACTGATGTCTCATATGGTCTTTTGTTAACTAATCTTCTCCAGATTTTCCCCTCAGTGCCTGTTGAGGTCTCTGGGGAGTCCCGAGGTGACTCCAAGGCAAACGTACTTCGGAAATGTTTTGAAAAAAGTAAAGGAGCATGATCCCACTATCAATTTAAATGATATTGCTGACGGCCAAGTCGTCAAAAGTGTAATACATATTATACAAAGAAAAGAACTGCCGCAGTCTCTGAGTCGAGCGGAACTCAGCTATCGTGGTCGGATCACAAGTTGGACTGCACGACATATCGATAAGGCCAAAAAAGAAGGGCCACGGTCTCTCGAGGAACTACAAAAAGATTACAAGGATCGGATGGGCCATTCGACAGCAGAAGATATCGATAAGGCTATGAAGTTGCTAAGGTACTAGATTTGCCGTTCTATATTAGTGTCATTATTAATTTTTTGGGGCTGGCTAAATGCATGACTATCTCGTAAGCCGACGGCCGTCGCAAATGTGATCCTTTAACGAGTTCTTAGAACCTGACTTTTTAATTACTATGGGCCACTTCTTGAATTGCAACTTTTATGTGTTATTTGTTATATGTCTATCCCATTCCAGAGCATGCTGCGAAATTGCTGTTATAGAGGGTCCATTTGAGGAGGACATTTTGCGCCTTTTTGCTGATGTCGAAGCGATGGAATCTGCCCTTCCGCAGTCGGAGCGTGATAAGCTAATGAATTGTGGTTTAGCAGATACAGAGTCGGAGCTACAGCGCCTCAAGGATCAACTCCAACAAGAGAAGCGTAAGAATCAAGCATTGAATTCCATCATCGAAAGCCAACGAGTCGAGGCGAAACATCGTAAAGTGGCCGTTGGAAACGCACTGAAAGATTGTCTTGGGGAGGAAGGGGTCGACACGGTCGCTTTTGATAAACTAGTGAAACTAAATGTAGAGGAATCTAAGGAAAAGCGATGCAGGGAAACAGTAGATAGTAGACAAACAAGAGTTTTTGGGTGTTTTAGTTCCCATGCTAGAGAGAAGCGCAGAAGAAAGAGAGAGCGTTGGGACAATAGTATGAAAGAGAAAAAGTCAAAAGTTTTACAGGAGGTAAGACAGCAGCAAGGCGGTGATAGTCCCACGGGACGTTGAAGTAGAGACCATGACGCTGAAAGTTCCTCCAAACTTGGGAATAAGGTAGAATCTGAGGAAACCAACTTACTGTAAGATCGTGAAAACTCATCCAAACCAATATTAAGATATTTTATTATTACTAGTTGGGTATCGTCCAACTTCATCATTCAAGTTATGTAAACATATTTGGTACTGAGCAAGTCGGCAATTAGACTGCTCATGATTATTCTCCAGGCTATCTGATCTTGAATTTTACCTGTTCGCGATAGTTTAAATTCACCTAAGAATTCCCTCTTTTTCGCTTCTTTTAAAGATGCAATTTTTGTTTGCTTTTTTAAAAAACATTCGGGTTTTTTTTTTTTTTGCTTTTTTCAAAAATCACGTTATTTTTCTCGTCCCAAGCAATATAGTGTGTATATTCGTGTGATTGATGCATAATAATTTGTTTGATTAAATTGCGTCTCGAATACCCAGCGACCTTTAAAATTGATTTATACCCAACTGAAGTTTTGAAGACCCTTATAAATTAGCGTATTGTTTTAAATAAAAATGCAATTGCTTTCGTTTTTTTCCAAAAATCCGCGAATGTTTTTTTTCATTTTAAAAGAAAATTATAAATATTGGCACGCAGGACCAGTTTTTTTGCCTTTTAACTTGCCTGAACTGCCAAGTACTACTCATGTCTTATTTGATGATGAAATTACTCGTTTCATTCTGAATATCAATGCCTGTACTACAAGAAAGGTAGAATCTCAGGTACCATTCTTTTTTTTATTACGAGAAAGGGTGTCAGTAGCTTACTCATGAAAAACGTGGATATGCGGTCAGAATCTCAGGTACCATTCTTTTTAAACTGTTGATGGGTAAAACGTTATTAGATAATTATTTCATCGTTATCTTACAATTTTTCATTAAAACGTTTTTATCACTCAAGTCGTTTTAACCTTAACAGGAAAGTTAAAAATAGTTGTCAATGTCATTCTGAATAATAAATATTAAATTGTCGACTCAGATAATATTAATAATCCAATAGGACCCAAATCCCACTCCAACTAAATAGATAATTCAAGATTTTTGTGTCAAAATTAGACCAATTATTACTTTGTTAAAAAAACCTTTAAATTATAGAATATAAGCTTTAAATTTTGATAGATCCTTATATTTTCGAAATTGAAATATGCATGTTAATCCATCACATTGTTAGTAATATTATCAAAAATTTTATATGAAATTTCCCCAAAATATAGATATATTGTAAATCACGTCAGATTAATGTAGTATCTGTAGTAATAATAGTCTATTATAATATAAGCCATTTAGTAGATTAATATGAGTATTTGATAATGTTGTTTAGAATTTTTCATTTAGAATCTAGTAAGATGATATTTACTGTAAGAAATAAAAAAGCATTCACATTTCTCACCCTACTTATGTATTGGTTTCTATTAGTAACCTTAATGCAGATAAATTTAATTTTTTTTGTAACATTTATAGCGGACTTAGTAACTGCTACATCAGATTATGATTATGGTGTTGTTGATTATCGTCTTGACAATTATAGTCAATCAGAGCGATTATCTCCTAGTTTGCCAGAAATTGGGCTAAATTTTCCGAGGTCTGAAGGTGAACCAGATCCTACGAGCTCGACTTCAGATAATTTTGCGGATGAGTCTTGTCCCCAAACCTGCTCTAGTATGGGTGCCAATATGTCGGAATCGAATGAGGAAAAGGGCAATGACAGCCGTCACGTCACTTTTGACAAGAGTGGTCAATCAATGATATACCCTTATTATAATGTTGATATAGGAGCAAATTGGATTACAAGTCCAATAAATCCTGATCTTGAGACATGTACATGGTCATCCGAATCGGAATCAGAGTCTACAGAGTCAGGGCCAGGATCATCACCGGTAGTACATCGTTTTGTGGATTCTGAAGATGACATTGGAGGTTATCCTCCTGGGTCTGACTCGGCAAACTCAGGTTCGGAGGATTTTTCTCCAATGCATAAAGAGTCAACAGATTCTGATGATATCTTATTACAAAAATTGAATATTGAACGTAGTAACATTAATAATCTAGACTCTCATGCAAGTAATTTGCAGAAAAGAAAGCAATCGAAAACACATGTTGCAGACAATTCTCTGGTTCAGCAAAGTAGTGCCGAAAGGATGTCTGAGGAATTTGTATGTGAAAGTATAGCGTCAGATAATCAATTTTTCCATGATTCTAAATTTGAAATTTTCCACTGAGACCGCAGGAGTTTTTTTTTTTAAATGGCATATTCCTTTTGAAAAATAATCTAAATGAAGAGGCTTTTTTAAAAAGGTCAAACTATTTCTAGTTCAAATGCGCCTGACAACTGGTCGTTAGGTGGTGCAATGACGTGGCCGATGCGAGCGTTATCGCAATCGTTTGGAAGAAGTACTTCAAGTCCAACATCGCACAGTGTTGAGTTTCTGGCGCGTGAATCAGCTGAGATCGATCAAATACCAGAAACTAATATATTAAAGACAGGAAAAACAGATCAAATGCAGATTTTAGCAAAGCAATCTGGCAAACGTATTTTTTATTTTTAAGGAATAAAATTTTTTTTGAAAAAAGTCAAAAGAACAGCATTTCTAAAGAGAACTTAAACGAAAGTTAAACAAGAATATTTATACACAGGGGCTACCGTTAGTCCGAGGGCAAAAATGAAATCGACAAGTACTGCCAATAGAGTGGGAGCTTGTAAACATGCTGGTAAAACGTGTTATGTCAGTCTGAATAAAATCTAGCGTATTTTTTCTTTAGAGTATGAATTGAAAATCGATATTTTTCCGACAATTCGCGAACTTTTTTTTTGGCTTTATTCGAAAAGACGAAACTGTTGATCATGATTCAATTTCGATTGATAATAGTACCAATGTATCAGCCGATAATATCAGTCGCCAGTTAAGAGACTCTCGTCGAGGAAGAGCGCGTCGCGATTGTGCGAAGCAAGGTCTAGGGGGTCTTTTTGGAATCACCATTTGTGCAGCAGGGCTCTACTGTGTACCGCAATTGCCGGAACCATATATTCCTACTCTACGATCACCTTTAAATCTGGAAGATTATGGTGACACTTTTACTACATTAAACAACCCTTTTTAGCTCATTTTTATAAATAAAAAAAGCCATTTTTTTTTCAAAAAATCGCGAAAATGTTTTTTGGACTTTTCAAAATAATTGATTATTCAGGCATAATCGAAAGTCTAAAAGGGCTCAGTCTTGGTATTCGTAGCGGACTGAGCGAATCAGATAGTAATATAAAGACAGTCACTGACACCGAGGCCAAAAAACGGAGACCCTTAGTGGAAGAGCGGATTCGATCGGGGGCCATTATTACTACCTCTTCAATCCAGGACACTCAAGACGTCGATGAATTTCTTGAAAAAAAGGACGAGTCTCTGGAAGAAGAGTTCAAGGTGGTATCAAGTGCGACTGAAGGAGAACGACTTGAAAAAAAGAAAGAGTCTCAGGAAGAGAAGTCTAAAGCTGCATTAAATACAATCGCAGAAGAACTTTTGCCAGGTCTGGCAGAGTCTCAAGAAAGCCATAAACAAACAGTGTCAGATCCTCTTCTGAAATCAGAGCATGTATCGCCATCTGCATCTAAAATACCCAAAGGACTCGCAGAAATAGCTAAAGCTGAGCATCTATCGCCATCTGCATCTGAAATAGCCAAAGAGCCTGCAGAAATAGCTAAAGTTGAACCTGTAAATGCCATTAATGTTAATACTGGTACTGCCATTGGCTTCGCTGGTTTGAATTCAGATAAAAAATCTCTGAAATCCAACACTGACAGTACTATCGACATACTAACGGTAGAAGAAAATAAAACAGCTGGTTTAACAAGAAGTTCAATGAAGAAAGAAGAGAATCGAACTGGACATCATCCAAATAATGATGCTAAAGCAGCTGCAAAACGTAGAGAAAGAGATCTTCAGCGTGCCGTAGATCCTTCAAACGCGGGTGCTCGTGGTTATATTTTGAGTGGTCCACTAGTACCAGGTACAAACAAGCCAGTCAGGTATTTAGTTTTTAAGGAGTCGTTATCCTGTCTGGCAAAAAAAAATTTCGCGATTTTTTGAAAAAAAATGACTTTTTTATTTCTAAAAATACGCTAGACTAGGGGTTTTTTTGCGACCTATCAGGTACTTAGTTTTTAAGGAGTCGTTATCCCGTTTGTGGACGAAAGAAGATGATTCGAGACAAGGAGACGTTGATCAAGAGACTGAAAAATCCGCGTATCTTCGATCTAGCGAAAAAGTGGCTAATTTGATAGGAATAAAAGCAAATGCTCGCTCTGATAGTACGGATATATTATTTTGAAAACCCCCAGAAAAATTTCGCGAATTTTTGGAAAAGAATCGCATTTGTAGTTACAAAACTGAGCTAAATAGGCATACTTTTTGAGCAGGTACGGATATAGCCAATGGCCTAACTTTCGCAGACTATCACGTGGTAGACGATATCAGTCTACATAGAGGTCATTCGTCTGAGGAGACAACTCCCAAGTCATTTAAAAAGCAATCTAGTAGTCAGAAATCCGCTTCTTCAAAAACTAGCCCTCAACGTAATTTTTGAAAAAAGCAAAAACAAAAAATTGCATTTTTTTTTGAAGAGATCGAAAAAAATCGTATTTTTAAAGGACAATTTAAGGGATTCGGGAAATAGACGGGACTTTTAAAAAGGTCGCCCACCGCGATTTATCCACCACACTGAGTCTGATGCAGCGAAATTGGGTATGAAATAGGATGAGCGTGTTTATTACCTTTTTGAAAATCCTAATTGTTTTCCTTTATAGCTTCCTTTAAAAATGTCACCTTTTTCGATTTTTTTTTATTTTACGTAGGTATGAAATGGGATGAACGTGTTTATTTTGATAGGGTTTTTCCAAGCCCTTATGCAGCAGCAGAGAAAGGTCCAGAAGGATGGAGTGCTGACAGGGCACCAGATGGCTGGGATTGGGATAGTCCACCTTCACCGAATGAATTGCTTGTTAGGGGTCGCAAGGGGCGCAGAGGAGGTGGTTCAAAAGACAGCAGTACTACCAAAAAAACAAAAGGAACCACTGCAGTCTGGATCACGTCTCCTCCTGGGGATTCTGATTGGCGTTCTATACCTGCGGCGGGCACAGTATCTAAATGATTTTTAAAAAAAGCAAAAAAAAAAATTATAAATTTTTGGAAAAAAGCGAAAAAAATAGTCGTTTTATTTTGAAAAATACTCTAAATAATGGGGTTTTTGGAACAGGCTTCGACACTTTCTACGGGTCAGCAACCCTACCTTACTTTCGATTACTGGTCTAGTATAAAAGACACACCTGAACGTGTAGAGGTAGAGAGGTTGCAACACGAAATTGTAAAAAGGCATGGAGATCTAGGGTCTCCCCTTCCCACTGCGGAGAATCACACTGGAGTTGATACTAATGTATCGGATAATAAGACAGTAGTAGATGAGAAAGATGATAAAGGTCGAAAAAACTCCATATTGAGCTTTTTTTTTTGTAAATAAAAATGCTATTTTTTTTCAAAAATTCGCGAATTTAATTAAAAGATCAAACTCTTTAAAATAACTTGTCGTTTCATTTTGATCAAATAGGTATAGAGGAGGAAATAAAAGCACAAACTAAAGATGATGCCAGAAAGACTGCAACAGATTCTCGTTCAAAGAAAAAGAAGGTAATGACAAAATCTAATTTGAATTCTAAAACACTAGCAAATCTAATTATTTTGAAAAACCCCCAAAATGGTTTTCGCGATTTTTGAAGGAAAATAGCTTTTTTATTTACAAGAATAAGCTAAAATAGGGGTGTTTTTCAACAAGATCCGACCGTTTCCAAACAGAAAGTTAGGGTCTAATTCAGCTAAGATTCGTTTTTTACCTGAAAAGTTTTACGCTAAGGGTAATGGACAATCAGATTTAACATCAAGTAAGTCGGCGTCCAGCAGTAAAGCTAAGAAAAAAACTCGTCTTTCTAAAGGTAAAGCGGATTCAGATATCAGGGTGGAAAATACTGCTAATGAGCCTACAGATGCCCATGTGGGGGGCACGCAGAAACCGAATCGTGATCCAGTAGTAGCACTAGAATCCGCACAAAAGTGCTGGAGTTTTAAGAAAGCGTGCTTTGATGGCTTCAGAAATCAGGCTCATTTATCAGGTGAGGTTCCAGGGGATTCAACTGTCTTTGACAGTTCTAAAGCTACCATAATGAATATCAATGTCATTCCTACTTCGGAATATGGGAAAATGCCCGACGGACAAGCCCTAAAATGGCGTCAGTTAAACCAGGCTAAACTGCTTGTATGCGCGTTGGAACTCACTAAAGTACTTGTAGAGCCATACTTGGGTAGTCGCCAGGAGTTGGGGGTACCAGGGAAAGTTGTAAAAGGTCGAAAATTATTCCTATTTTAGCTTATTTTTGTAAATAAAAAAGCCATTTTTCTTCAAAAAATCGCAAAATCTTTTTTTGGGTTTTTTAATATAAATAAAAATAACCAGATAAAAAAATCTGGTCACAGACGAAATCTGAGGTCCAGTCTAATATAGCAGACAGTAGTCGCAAAATTTCAGATCCTTCAGAGACAACCCTAAAAAGCGACGGCCAAAAAACATCGGCTAAAGAAGAAACGAATGACCAGACATCTCTCCCTAAGATTCCTAATTCTTTACAAGAATTAGATAAAATTGATGGTTTAGTTTCCGATTTTCTAACATCAGATATGCGTTTAATGTTAGCTCGTAAGATTGATAATAGTCGTGCAATACTTTTTCGTTTACTAGCTTATGATGATTATCATTTATTACATTCTTTATTGTCAATGATGCAAGTAGACGCACGGGAGCACAGAGCGTCGGCTGAGGCTAATCGTGATCCACCTCTTACAAGTTGGCCAGCAGATGAAAATTGTTACTCTGTACGGGCATTAAAAATCATTTTTCGTTCAATCGTCTCTGGAAACTGTCTAGTTAGGAAAGTAAGTTTTGCTGATTTTCTTGTTGAAGGAGGACTTTTTACTATTGATAAAGATTCTTCTATTGCTACTGATCATTTACTTGAAAATAGAGGCCAGTTACC
>JACKZZ010013040.1_pt1 | contig 22881 bp, 8 predicted proteins | sample 8027871 | NCBI WGS metagenome assembly JACKZZ01 (sample SAMN15724774, study PRJNA655200) | protist metagenome | isolation source: fluorescence activated cell sorting (FACS) single amplified genomes of... | place: USA: West Boothbay Harbor, Gulf of Maine | collected 2000-07-19 | reverse complement strand
GTGCTTCTAATATGCTTGGCAAAACATGTCCAGTCGAGGTCCCAATTGAAAATTGGTCCTGTCACGGGCGGTCAAACAGTCACGGAGGATGGATACACGTCAAGACTACCCGAAGTTGCAGCAAGGAACAAGGACACCAAGCACGCCCACTACTTGCACGAAAGCTGCGGAATGCTGAGGTGAGTACCCCGCAGTCGGGTATGATTTGTTATTCTCCATTCTGCTACGCTTAATAATCTGTCCTTGGCACTCCGGAGCGCAAGTTTCAGACACCTGTTTACCATGACTGTACGCTGTGCTACAAAGGCGCTTAGCAGTGCGTTATTCTCTTTTTCCATCTTGCTGGCGTTTTCTCCTGCTATAAAGTTTGTGAGATTGATCGTTATTAGAAGTTAACACCTGCTTGTTGCTTTTCTGTACAACGTAGCTTGCTGAAATGCTTTCACGAGCATGCTGCCAATGCCTCTGCCACTGCTGCTGATGATGATGGTGGTGGTAATGATGCTAGCATTAATCAAAGGGCTCAGAAAGCCTTCCCACTCTAACTTTCAAGCTTGGGCATGCTTCTTTTTCCAGTCCAGGAGTTGTTTTTTCATCTTTCCTATTTGTGCTGCAAAATCATTACTTCCATTGCTGAGGAATGCATATTCTAACTCCTCTATAGGAATGGATTCAGCAAGTTCCAACATCACACCAATAACAGTTTGTATTTTATTTGGTTCTTTTTTATCTTTCCTCATTGTGTGATATCTCCAAGTACCCACCATCGTATCATATGTGACTTCAACGATGGGTCTGCGTAATCCTGCTTCTTCCATATCAGCACGCAACCGATAGGTATCATATGGGGCTAAAGCAACAGTGTTTGCAAGCATACAATCAATTTCGGTCCCTTCGGGACCACCTGCAAACAATCGTAAATCACCATGAGTATTAATAACACCCTGCAGATCAACTGAACGCAATTCAAGCCATTTCCATTTGAAAAGTTCCATACATGTACCCATTTGATAGGCATTATCAGCTTGAAAGATTATACCATCAGATTTATGATGACGCCTTTCATTCTCATAAAATACTCGAGCGCCATCTTCTGATTTCAATTTATTCACAATATCATGAATTTCCGTCTTTTTTCGAAACACCTTACGAATTAGCCATAATGCATCCTCTTGACCTTCTACGGGTTTTAATTCCAAATATTTTCGGCATAAATTATTCACCTCTTCAGCAATTAATGAAATACGTTTACTAAAAGGTAATTGGAGTTTGGGTTGATCGCCTATTGCAAGAACGTCGAACATTAAAAACACTTGCTTTTTATACGTCCGATTGTAAACTAGTTCACCGTCCAAAACGGTACCAACACCTAATGCTTGACCAATTGCAGCTGAGCCAGGTATGCTAAAAATAGATCCTTTTCGATCAACAACAACAGCAACTGGATTGCCTGTAATAGGGTCAGGAACAGCATAAAGTAAATATCTCACGCCATCCGTCTTTTCAGTAACAAAATAAGAGTTTCTCATAACAATATTTAGATTTTTTCGAGTAAGATTTACTGGCATTGCACCAACAAATTCAGGCATGAAATGTTCTTGCTTTGAAGCAACACGTAATGCCTGATTAATCTTTCTAACAGAATCCTTGTAATTGCTTAGTGTCAATTGCTCCAGTGCTTTCTCTGCCCCCTGTTCCGTACTACTCGCTATACATATGTTGAGCAATTCCCCTAGTTGTTTAGCTAGTACAGTAGTCTTCTCAAGTAAGAGTTCACTGTTTGTTCCAATCCACTGCTCCGTAGCTTGGGCATCTAATTCAACTTCCAACTCTAGCTCCCGCGTCGAGGTGAGTACATATTGCCCTTGACTGGATGGCTGTCTGTGTGTGATTTCTACATCAGTCAAATCAACTCGCCATGGCGACTTCTTGCTACGATAGCTAATGCGTCTCTTAAGTCTCTCTTGGTTCCATGACATGGCATCACTGACAGCATCGTTGGATTCAGATCCAGAAGCAGGCTTTTGTGTTTCCATAGCTGAATTGACGCGAATATCGTACTCGTGGCATAACAAAGCCAAGTCTGACTGGAAGAACTTCTTCTTTGATTCTGTGCTAAGGATGGCACCGTTTGGTCCTATTTCCCAGCGCTGACCTATGCCATTCACTCGCAAACGCGACACTGGCTGCTCTGAACCCTCGTATCCATGTTCAGCCAAATCTTTTTTGACATCATGTAAATGGCACTCATCCACACCAGCTTTGAACTCCATTCCAGCGCGTGAGCCTTCCGCTACTTGAATGGCTCTTTGCTCTGTTAATAGTAACTGAGGTGTGAAGCGTCTCCCCTGTGTGACTAGCATGCCTACACGCACCTCCACCTCCACCACCGAGTTTCCAGTCCTTCCCTGCTCCTGTATTTTAGACCAGACCGTCTTCAGAGACTCTAGCAGAACGGCGTAGAACTCTTTGCTGTTCTTCTTGTAGCGAGCCATGGTGTCATCGCCTCCAGCATGATTCATACGCTGGCGCTTGCTCGAAGGTTCTCCTCCAGCTCGGGAAGAGCTGCTGGCGAGGGCTGCCAAAGCTGACATTTTTCGGTAGGAACGAATCAATCAATGAAGCTGACCTCAGAACGCAATTTTCTTCTCGATACTTCTATGGAACCTCCAAGATGTTTCTGACCATATGTCCATATGTCCACCAGGCTCCGCACGTCGGACCATTCGATACATCATACATCCATGTGCAGATTGTGCGCGTGCGTGGAAACGATGCTCATGAAGGCGCAGTATCGTGATGCATCGCTGCATGTGCAAAACTTGAGCAAGGCGGATGGGCAGCGCATGGAGAGCCACCGATGGAAGCTGTACGGCTACCACAAGCAAGTGATGGAAGGCGATTGCCAGTACGCGCCATCCTCAACAGCTAGCAATACTTTGAAGTACAAGTGGGATGCATGGGATGCATGTAAGGGCATGAGCCGTGGTGATGCCATGGAGGCCTTTATTTCTCTCGTCAAGGAGATCGACCCCTCGTACAAGTACGTGGAGGGGAAGACACCCATGACTCCTTCCGGTAATGGTGGTGGCGACATGACTGATAAGTTAACAGATGGAATGACATCGTCGTCATCATATCGTACAACTATTACTAAGAAAGGATATATGCGTAAAAAGAGTGAATGGAAGAAGAATTGGGACTCCAGGTACTTCTTGCTGCGAAATGGCTTCCTACGCTACTTCTTGAAACGAGGCGATACTGACCCGCGCATGACCGTAGCAATAGAGAAATGCGAAGTGATGAAAAGAAAAGATTCTGAAGTCATTGATGGCAAGCCACACTACGGCCTCACCATATCTAGCTCCGCAGCGAGTGTGCAATGGAATCTCATGCTGGACAGTCGCGACGACCGTGATGATTGGGTAGAAACTTTGCAAGAAGCTAAAGGTATATCTATGGCTAGAGATGGTGGCGAATATAACTCGAGATCAAGCATGAACGGTAGTAATTCTTCCGGATCGAACGTTAATAGTAACAACAATACGAGCGTTAAGCCAAGCGATAAGGATAACAGTATGGTATTTGACTCCTGTACTGAAAATATTCCACGCGTATTCTTGAAGTCATTAGAAAAGAATGTCACCGAACTTCTGTCTGCTGCCGATACTAAAGATGGCTGGGAGGATTTGTTTACGAAAGATCTAGGGACCGGTCGGAGTATGCATGCTTATCGTAAACCTGGGGACACTATTCTCGTTAAGGGCCAAGCTGCGATTCCATTTAGTATCAAGGATATATTCTCATTGATATCTGACCTCAACCAGTTGCCACTCATTAACCCACAAGTAGATGCTGTTCAAAAGTTGAAAAACTTCAGTGCAACCACAAGCACGAACCATATCGTCTTCAAGCAAGTATGGCCCACCGCTGTGAGAGACATGATCAACTTCACCCACTGGAGAATTGTGTCTGGAGGCAAGGTTATCATTGTGACCTACAATGCAGAAGATTATCATGCAGCTGATCAATTGGAATCGCTCCCGCCACCAAAAGGTGCAGTGCGTGCTAATCTGGTGCTTGGTGGTTATGTGCTTGCTCCTGATCTGAAATCTGGCACAACCAAGGTTACTTACTTGGTAAGTAGCGACTTGCGTGGAAGTATTCCTAGTCGTGTTGGTAATCTTGTAGCACGTGGCCAGCCTCTCATTGTTGCTGCTATTGCTAAGCATTTGAACTCGTTGGATCCATCTACTTTATCATCACCAAAAGAAATCCCAACATACGACGATCTCTGTAACATTGTCATGGCTGCTAACAGAGAGGCTACATTTGGTTTCTATAAAGCGCCTAAGGCAGGGGAAAAACAGGATTCGCCTGTGAAGAATTACTTGCAAAATAGTAATACTGCTAATGATGATATGAAGAAACAAAGAATGCAAAAGAGTTTTTCATTTGAGCCCATGTTTTACACGTTATTGTTACCATTCCTTTTGGCATATGTTTTGGATGACCACAAAATATTGGGGTTTCTAGTTGGATTAGCCATATGTTTACCTTATCTACACAACCAAATGCTGCAAGGTGAAGCTATCGGTGATAGCAAATACCCCAACAATGTTGAATTCAGTAATGCATTACCCAAAGGCCGAGTCCTTGTTCAATTTAGTGTTGATTTGGGTAAGCTATTGAGGTACGTGGAAGGTAAGAGAGAAGAGTATGGCATGGATATTACTTTAACTCATGTTGTAGCAAAGGCTGCGGCCAGTGCTTTGAATCAATGCCAAGATCTAAATGGTCGAATTATTGGTAATGTCTTTTATAGAAATCGCAGTCAGAGTGTCGATATCAGTGTTAGTGCAGACTACAGCGACATGATTGCGATCAAGATTGATGATGCTGAAAGTAAAACTTTGAACACAATCGCTAATGAACTGCAAGCCAAAAGTAGATCTGTTCGTAGAGCACTTACTACAGGTGCCGGTGCAGGAGGTGGAGAAAAGGCTTCCGCTGGCACAAAAGTGCTTGGTGGTGGGCCCTCCTCTCGACTAGGCATTCTGCTTGATGCTGTACCATTTTTTGTTAGCTACGGTGTGAGATACACCTTACGCTTATTTGCTTCCTATTATGGCATGACATTTCCTGCCTTAGGTATCACTCCTTTCCCACACGGGGCGTGTAATATTATCGCTACTCCACGGGATACATCTTGTGCAGAAGGTCTTGAACTCGATGTGGGTGTCATCATGGTCCCTGAAACAGATGCTACGATTTCGTCACCACCAGTTGTCATTACAATTGGAGGTATATCTCTCAAAACTACTATTGAGCAAGAGAAGGGGGATAAGAAAGTTTCTGCTGCACCTGTTCTCAACCTCGCTGTGAGTGTTGATTCTCGCGCTGTGGGTTTCGCGCGTGGTCGTCAATTTGCATCAATCTTACAAGAATTTATGATGAATTATAGTGACGAGTAAACCTCATGAATGGTGTGTTGAAGAATTTGTTACTAAAAACAGTTTGTATATTATACAGTACAATTTATATTTGTTCTCTAACCGCTGAAAAACGGCTGCTGACAAATTACGCACTTGTACTTGCCACTTTGCTTGAACCATTGGTTCAGACATGGCGGGTGGAACTTATTGGAACACGTTGGACAAGTCATAGAAGGTAGCGACAAAGTCTTTGCATGAAGAGTACAATAGCAAATTGGACATGGTTCATACCCATCGAATTCCTTTTCAAGGCTATTCTTCCAAAGTTGCAAACCATCGACAATTGTACCATCCTGCATACTCAGAAGTTGAACTATTTGAAAGCGCACGTGTCTCATTCTCGCTTCCGATACTCCTAAACGACTTACTGCATCGACCTCAACATTGCAAAGTGGATACTGTGGAGGGATTTTGATTTTTATTTCAACTTTTGCTTCATCGCGAATGAAGCAAGCAGTCACTTCACTACTATTTGCTTTAAATCCCCTGACGATGAACTCTTCCTCGTCCCAAATGCCCTTTTTCTGCGCGATGCGAATCTGCTTCAATTCTCGATCAACTAAATCAGGACGCACTGCAAATTCCACAAAGCGGCTAAAGCTAGCTTTTGCCGTTCGTGACAGCTCATTCGTTGTCCAGGCACGCGTAGCTGTTGGTAGTACTACCGTCATGCGATATAAGCTGAGCATGCTAATTCGTGCCGCAGCGTCTACTGCTGTTTTAGTGGCATAGGCATTGGCATTTGATGCAGAGTTTTCGGGTGATTCCACCGCCAGGGAAATGTCGCCAAGGCAGAGCATGCTATATCCAGTTGCTTGTCCACTTGAATGAGCCACTGTGTATGGTAAGAGGCTACACGGTGATAATGGACTTAGCTGCAAATCTGATAACTTCTTTGAACTTCCAAACTCTGGTGAAGACTGAGCAGAATTTAATAATCTAGCTGCCACGCGATTTAGTAGATTTAGTGACTGGCGTAGGTAAGATCCACAACGAGCTCGCACAATGAAACCACGGTCACCTTGAATAAATGCAAGCTGATCGATTTTCTGTAAGATCAACAACCAAAAGAGCCCAAGAATTCTCTGTGGCTGATTGAAACAGGTTTCATCAGCTTGATATATCTCATCAATCTCTTCCACGGCGTTAGCTAGTCTGTCACCAACTACAGCGTAAAACAAACCTTTATCAGATTCCATATCACGTACCTCGTTCTCTCGCTCCTCTTTGATTGCATCTTGCTCGTTTTCGAAATCGCTCTTTAGACTGCGCAATACTTCAGCGTCGGCACTATCAGCCGGATCAGCATCTTTTAAGGTGTGACTATCCAACGAGAAGGCTACTCTATCCCCGCCCATAGAATACCATGTATCTAGTATTTTATACGCCACAATTTGTGAAAGTTCTTGAGCATTGATAGAACCAGTTTTCGATGACGATTCCGATGGTAAAACTATGTCGAGGAGGTTATTCGACATGTCTTTCGATACTGAATCCACCAATGCTGTCCCTGGCGAATCATCTCCGTTTTCAAATGCTGCAGATGCATACGAAACAAAACTGTCTAATGCCACAACTGTATCAGTGAAAAAACTGCTTGAAATTGTATTTGCATTTGCATTTGTATTTCTTGTAAAATGGCGGAGACACATCCTAAGCGCGGGCGCCTCCCAGGTAGAAAGTCTGCCTGATTTTCTACCACCGATGTCATCTTTATCTTCTACAGCAGAGCCAGAATCTTCTTTGTTGCTTTCATGGTAACTAATGGCTGAAGCGGCCCAATACACGCGCAAACAGCAAAGACATGATGATTGTAATGCATAAGTTTTCTCCCTGTGTTCATTCGCATAAAGCCAGGAGCCATCCTTCAAAGCTACACCAAGTAAAAGGTTTTCTGTTGCTTCGAGAAGTGCCCTCCAGGGATGAATAATCACTGCATTTCTCTTCAGATCATCCGTAAATGACAAGTCATGACAGCGGCCTCTGCCCCCTCCAATACCTGTCAGCAGGATAGAGAGAATATTGCCAATTTCTTGCATATGCTCAAGGTTGAGTATTTTCTCTTCCATGTCTCTACGAACGATTTCTTTTGCTGTTAAGCTATCCGAAATGGCTCTAAGTATAAAAGGAAGCCACAGTCCACTCCCTCTTCCAGCATTGCTTTCGCATAAAGCATGCAAAATCTTACACGCTGCTAATCTTGCAGGCGCGAAAGAACCCGCCTTGGTACCCCATATCGATGCTACTCTATGGCGATAGACACCAAGGACTTTTTTACAGTTAGTAGCAACATCAGTACTCAAGACTCCACTGTCAATAGCAGCACCTAAATTAATGATGACTTTCGAAATAACATCCATAACTTGAGAGTTCTCTTGATTATTGGTGGATGTGATCTTCTGGTAGAGCCACTGCGTAATTAATGGAGCTGCACAATCTGTACCACTACTGCTATTGCTATTATTATTGTTATTATCTAAGCTGCTCTTGAATGAATCAGACAAGTCCTCATCAATAGAACCATAATAGTCTCCATCATTTGCACCCGATGGTTCACAGAGGAAAATTTGAGCAGCTTCTGTTTGAACCTCTCTATCGTTGCCAATACTAAGTGTATAGTACGGCCTTTCGCCTTGGGCGACTTCCTTGTGAACTTTTTGTATGCGAGCTTCAAAACAAGTCAATCTGTAGAATCTTGAACCGCAAACTTTTTCATCTTCTATCACTTTTTTAACATAAAAGCACTTTTGATTGACTTCGAGTTTCATGGAATGGTGGCCAATTTTACCTCCTTTAGTGCGCACCAAAATATCACTGTCTAAAGGTGTATCTAGTTTCAATGCATAGCGCTTTGGTTGGTGGACTAGCGGTGTTAGCGATTGTCCTGTAAGGAAAAAACTTTGCGGTGTTAGCATTAAAGTGGCAAATATAACATTCATAGTTGCTATGGTAGTATTACTAGAATTGCTATTACGCTCTAATCGATCAAAACAATAAGTGCACAAATCATTTGCAAAAGCGTTTCGTTCACTGGAACGCATTCCATTTATGAAAAGTTCCTGCAAATTTCGGGCTTGCTGTACCACAATTTCTTCTTTTGCAGTTTCTAGTACACTTGTGAGAATTGCAAGGGTCTCAAACACCGCTTCAGGGCCTAGTACATTGCTTAATAGCAGAGCCAACCACGTTTCATCGTTCAATAATAAGTCAGATACCAGGGCTGTATATTCTTGCTGGTATTTTATCTGTGCATCACTAGGCTCATCGACAAGAACAGGATTAAAGAGCTGCGTGCTTCGAGCTATAGAAGCTTTCAATGAAGCTGTTGATTCTCCCATATTGTAAAACTTGCGAATAATTGCAGCAAATTGAGGGTGCGGAGCTTTGTAACATATATCTAGACGGAGATTTTCATCCTGCAGCGAAGCTTCAATGATTTCTGAAAACACAGTAGGTTTTATCAGACGCTGCAACTTGATTACGTCTACCCATGTGTCCATGACATTGACTTGAGAGCAAAATTGCGGTTTCTGCATATTCTCAGAATTCAATTCTTTTGATTTGTCTACCTGTTGAATGGAAGAAGCAGCAAGTTGGTAAATGTAATGCGCTATTTTGCTGCCCCATCGAGTGCCCAAGGCTTTGTCTCTACTTTCGTGAGCACCAGAATCTACAGCCTTGCCCTTTCCAGCGGTAACACAGAATTGAAGGAGGTCGTTCAGATTTGGTGCTTGCTTTAGCTCAACTTTGAACAGTGCAGCAGCAGGAAATTTCCGTAGTAAAATTTGAAAGCACGACAAATATATGGCCACACCATTCTCTGTTGTTGACAGCTCTAGAATGCAATTTAAAGCGTACTCGCCGAGAGAAATTACATTAGTTTTTTTCTTAATCTCCGCATCATCTTCTAAAGCACACTTTGCAGCATTCACTACACACGATATGAAAAACTCATGCGCGTATTCTCGTAAACAAACACCTGAACTCATATCAAAACTGGAATCAATAACGTTCTTAATATCTTTAGCAGACTCTTTGGAAATATCTTGCGTTAATTCGTCATAAAATAGACTACCATGTAAACCAATACAAGTTGCCAAAAGACTTGATTTGGTGCAGCAATGCGCTCGTACTGCTGACACCCCAGTATGGAGTTCGGCTCCTCCGTATTGAGCGAGAAGCTCCATTAAAGACAGAGAATCTTCCAGCAGTGCATTCAGGTGGAATTCTTCCTCGCCTTCTTTCATAAAATTTCCTGCAGAGAGTAAACAATCCACAACTTGCGGCGACGAAAAGGCCGAGAAAGCCCGATCTACATCTACTAGAGTGACGCTGCCCTTCTCTTTTAAGAACAGTGGCAGTAACTGGGATAACGTAAGAATAGCACGAATCTCGAGTCTTAAACTGGAACTGTCATTTTCAACACTGTGTGTAGCAGCCGCTTGAAGTGTTTGGTGCAGCCACACCTGCTTTACTTCAGAAGCCTGCGAATCTGTTCGACCCTGTACACTGTTGATAACTGCAAGAGCTTTACCACACAATTGTGTGAGTACACAGCCAACTCCTGATTTCACATTGATGACAGAGTCGTTGCAATCATTACAACATCTATTGTAAGTTCCTGATAAAACATTCAAAATCAGTTTAACATTTTGCAATAGTATTTGGTCTTGGCCCTCAGATAAACAGTACTCACTCAGTCTATCTCTTAAAAACTCCCAGAATTCCACAGTGAAAAGCTCTTGCAGGCCCACATTTTGGTTATCTTTCGTTGACTTCATGTGCAGCTTCGTCAATAAAGGTATAAGCTTGTTCAAGATTACTGAATCGGAAGTTGAAAGGGAGTAATTAGTGGGAATCAACAATGAGAGCACTGCATTCCGCAGAATTTCAATAAATAACTTAGACTTTTCAATTGGCAATATTGAATAGTTCTTGATGAAAACATATGTCATAGCTTCTACAGTGGTTAAATATTTGATTAACTGTGCCTTCTTGGTATCTTGCATAGTATCTGACATCAATTGAAATGCTTTGACGAGAAAATCTTGGATATCACTTTGCTCTACAGGCAGTGGTGCCACAAGTGGTAGGTAGTATTCAAAGGCTAGCTGTGAGTGCCTCTCCAATAGAAAGAAAATAATCTTCTCATAGTATTTCTCCTTCCAATAAATGTCACTACTACTTGCTAACTTAGCCAAAGCATCCATCACATGAGTGCATCGCTCCTTTGCGAGTCTGTTACTGTTGGCACCACTTCGCGAGTAGATAGACACAGCCTCACGAATTTCTTTATTCAAATCTTTGAAGATAACACTAAGGTCGAACCCGCATTCTGAAATATCTAATGATACTGAGCAAACCTTTGCAATGCTATTCACTTTATCCACGATATGCAGGAGTACGTTAAGTATAGATGTGGTGAAGTTGGAGACAGAAAGCTTACACCACAGTAAATCCACGTCAAAAACCTCTTTGATTGATACTTCTGTGTAAGCTTCCAATTCAGGCCCAGCGAGTGCTAAAGGCACTGTAACACCTTGTATAAGGCTAAGCATGCTTTCTTCGTCTAGTTTGTCAATTAATTCAGTGAGGCCACCAATGGCACACTGAGTCATCCAATCATACTTGTCGTTCGCTTCGTGCACCTTCTGCACACGCTCATCCTCAGATTCGAACGCTGGTGGTGGTAGTGGTGGCTGTGTGCTGCCTTGTTGTCCACAACGTGCTGCGCGCTTTGTTGCAGCACTTGCAACTCCAACTCCACCGATACCACCAGTGGCAGCAGCATGCAACAACAATTCTGGGGACAACTCGAAGATGCGCTGTATGTACTTGATGAGATATGGCGATAAGTAAAGCAGCACCTTTTGCTGCCTCTTTGGGCCTGGAATGGCCAGATTAAAGGCTGCTTTCGCCGTAGAAGCTGCTTCCCTGTGCGGGTCGCTGCAAGACAGCCACCACGGGCCGATAAGAAGATGCATGTATGGCGTGAGCGCTTGGTTGTTCGCCTCTGAACCCAATACATTCTTCAACACAGCTCCTAACACGTGATGAATGAGCTCACGTATGGAATGTGTACTATCCTGCCAAAGCTGCTCGTAAAGATAACAGAAATGGGGCAAGAAGTCTAAGGTGTCCGCGATATCAGAGCTCTTGCGGAGGATGTCTCGCAGCTCCATGACCCCCTTTTTGCGAGTCACCGGGTCCTTCTTTAGCACTTTCTTCGTTGCCAGGCGCAGGCCTGCGACATGCCCACTGTACACTGGGCTCATTGCTGTTCCTTGCTTCGAAGGGCGAGGGGAATTAGATCCCGACGCCGAGGAAGACTTGGGAGCAGAGACTACATCTCCAAAGCTCACGAAGCCCCTCTTAGACATGTTATGTGTGTTCTGTCGGTATCAGACCTACCTAGAGCTTTAGATGGATGTCAAAGAAGGAGACTTATCTATGGAAATGAAATAACCAAAATTCCAAGAATTCCTCCTGTGTTCTCATGTTGGTTTCTTCGATCCCAGGGTTGCAACCCGGTAGTACCACTGCCTTCTCTACGAGGTTCATATTGCCGGCTTATTCTAACCAGCGCGCGCCTAAGTGCCTCTAAATATTGCATTAGGCAGGGTTTCAATCAGTAAGTGTCAAATTTCAGAGAGAGAGAGTGCTGAGGATGGCTGCCTTCGATATTACCTCCACCGATCTTGACGATAATGATTATGAGGCTCTACTGTCCTCTGATTTGCGAAGAAATCTTTACAAGCCTATAAACGACAGTCGCCAAGAGTTCCAAAATCCTTTATACAAGCTTCCAAAAGCTATGGTATCTAACAAGAAAACCAAGAGTGGTGAATCTGATAAAACCCTTCGATTAAAAGACTTCCTTGTGAGTATTTCATCGTTTAGTGACTTTTCAGAAATACAATTGCTTACACTTGAGCAGAAGGCTGTGATTAAGCGCTTTGGTCCTGGTGAGGTTGTCTTTAAACAAGGTGATGATGGTGACAATTTTTATGTCATCCATGAAGGAACAGTAGACGTTTTAATACAAGACAAAGAAAAGAAAATTTCTGAAGGAAACTATGGACGTGTAGTAAACAGACTCACAGGAGGATGCTACTTCGGAGAAAGAGCATTAATGACAGCAGAGAAACGCGCTGCAACCATCCAAGTTGTATCGAAAAGTGTTTTCCTCGTCTTTTCTCGTGCTGTTTATGAAGATGTGATTTCTGGTAGCAATGCACTAATTGGTAAAGATGTGAGTGATACTGTTGATTGGAGTAAAGACCACGAGACACGATCCTTATACAAGCATGTGGAACGCATCTTAGATATTGATGATCCTGTCAATGGTTATACACCTGAGATCAAAAATATTCGCTATAATTTGGCAACCATTTTTACTCCGGAACTTTTGACTGATGAAATCGTGAGTCGTATGGTTATAACTGTCCAAAAGGCTGTTGGTGCTGATCGTGTTGGTTTATTTGTTCTCAACGAAGATAGGCGAAGTATGGTTTTGAAAGTATCTGAGCGCAGCAAAGGTATTCGATTACCTGTACGTGGTTTAGCAGGTGCTATTGTGGAGAGCAATTTAGCAGAAAATATCCCGGATGCTTATAAAGATCCTCGCTTTGATGGAACGATGGATCGACGAACTGGGTATACAACACGTCAAGTACTCGGTGTTCCTGTCAAATCTTATGATGGTACTGGAGCCATGGGTGTCTTACAAGTCAACAACCGTACTGATGCTCCCAATGAAGCATTTTTAGCAACACATCAGAAGATTTTAGAACTAGCTGCTGATCAACTAAGTGAACTTTTGCATAATCGTGCAGAAATTTATACGAGTACAAGTGCATCACATACTAAAAGTTTTGGATCGGGTGCAGGTGATGGTATGACGGTCATAGATTCTAGCACAGTCAAAACACCATTTCAGGTGGAACTGTTTACTCTGTCTCTCGGAGATTGGGGAGAAGAAATTCGTAAAACAAATTCATTTACAAATTTGAGTATTTCAATTTCTTTGTATTTAGCAATGGCACCACTTTGCGATGCTTGTGAAATGACAATAGATTTACCTGCAAACAGTCTTGAGGATTTACGGGTGCGAACAAACCTAGAATTTAATATTGCTGTGCGTGATTTACCACGTGCTGCTCGTATTATGTTTAAAGTTAAGGGTACTAAAGGTAAGGGTAAGCCCATTTGCATTGGCTGGGCAGCAGCACCAATTTTTGATTTTAAGGGTTGCTTAGATTCACTCATCGATATTCGCTTATTTCCTGGTGATGTCGATGCTCCAATCAAAACGACACTAAGTAATACGAGTGATAATGGTTCACCTTGTGTTAGTATGATTCTTGCTTCTGATTTGGTATTGAGTGAAAACCAAGTGACACCACGTGTGCGCATTATTCATGCGATGCCTAAGCCCACCGGGGCTATTGTAGGTGAAGATGCTAATTTATCTGCTGATGAAACTGCTGAATTGGAACGCTTGAAAAGGCAATCATTCAATCCTGTAGCAAAAGCAACTCATACAGAAAAGGAACATTTATGGGATGTTCGATATCAAATTCTTGATCGCGCAGATCTCCTTCCAGCTTTCATTATGTGTATGCAATGGAAAAATTCTGATCGTGTTCAAGAATTATACGAATTGCTAGATTTGTGGAAAGTACCAGAACCTTCACAAGCTTTGCTTCTCTTAGATCGTCGTTTTATGGACCCTAAGGTAAGAGCTTATGCAGTCCATTGTTTAGAATCCCTTGATGATGATGAGCTATCTCTGTATATGCTTCAGCTTTGCCAGCAACTGAAGTTTGAAAACTTCACTGATTCTGCACTGTCCCGTTTCTTGCTAAGACGAGCATTGCGAAGCAAGAAGCTCATTGGACATATATTCTATTGGCAATTACAGTCAGAAGTGCACAACCAAGATGTTAAAAGGCGTTATGTTGTTTTGTTGCAAATTTACATTCGTAACTGTGGTTCTCACAGGGTTGAACTTGGTAGGCAGGTATTTGTTATGAAGCGATTAGAGTCTATTGCGGAAGAGGTTGCGAATGGTCCAAGCAAGACTGAAAGACTACGTATACTTCGAGAATTGCTTTCTGAAGTTGTACTTCCGACAGAGTTTCAGTTGCCGCTCAATCCTCACCTTAAAGTGAAGGGCATTGATGTCGAACGCTGTAGAGTCATGGAGTCGAAAAAGAAGCCCTTATGGTTGACGCTATTGAATGCCAAAGATGATGCAGATGATATCGTTCTTATGCTCAAAGTTGGTGATGATTTACGACAAGATGCTCTAGTTATGCAGTTGTTAAGAGTAATGAGTCTACAATGGCAAAAACAAGGTCTTGATATGCAAATGATGCTTTATGATTGCATCTCCACAGGTGACGAGAGAGGGTTGTTGCAAGTTGTTCTCAATTCTACGACACTGGGTTCCATCATCTTGCATCACACTGATAAGAACAAGAAAGCCGCAGGAAAGGCTGTCAAGGCTGGTGGCTTTTTCAGGAAAATGTCATCTGCATGGAAGGCTCTTGGAGATTTTGGTGTTCTCAAAAATTGGATTACTGAACAAGTAGAAGATGAAGTGAAGAAGGAAGATGATGCGGAAGAATACGAGGAAGAGCTCGACTGTCGCTGTGAAAACTTCATTATTTCAACTGCTGCTTATTGTGTTGCATCTTATGTACTCGGTCTTGGTGATCGTCACAATGATAATTTGATGATGACAAAGTTTGCTCATTTCTTCCATATCGACTTCGGGCACATCTTAGGTAACTTTAAGAGTAAAATGGGTGTTAAAAGAGAGAGGGCGCCCTTTGTGTTTACTTATGCAATGCGTGCTGTTATGGACGACGAGCAATTCGAAAAGTTTAAGGATCTATGCTGCATGGCTTATAATATCTTGCGACAGAATGCTTCCATTTTGGTTTCCTTAGTGTCTCTGGCTATTCCTTGTGAGTTGCCGGAATTGCGATCAGAACAGGACGTTGTGTGGATTTACGAAAAGCTCCAAGTTGACATGACCGAAGAAGAAGCTGCACAGCATTTCCGAGCCACTATTGAGGAAGCCTTGCAGACACGCACTACACGCTTCAATGATGTTGCGCATATGCTTGCACATGCATAAGACGAGACGAGACACAGCTGTCTGTGCCCAAAGAATTAAATGTATTCATGTATTTAGAAACAAGCACATTTTATACACCAAACTTAATTTCCTTATGTTCAATTATTCAATCAATTTCTTCACGAAAATAGTACAATGTATGTGAGGAGTCTTGGTCACTGCTTCCCTTTCCCTTGAGTTATGTTCGGATCACCCCTCGCTCGCTAACTGCCGGCAAACACATATCGCTTTCCCGTAGCTTCTTCAATTGTGATCACCATTATCTACGACGAGCATTTGCGAGGCCCCCTCTGCATCCTGAATTATTCCGCCATTCATAGACTCCATTAAAGATGCCATGAACTTTTCTGTTACACGAGTCAAATTTATCACCTGACTGCGATCAATATCCAAAACTTTCTGCTCTGTGCATTCATGCAATCTTTCTGTGTTCTTCTCCAACATCTCCTGGTGATGTTCGAAAAGCTGCTTCTCAGGAGTCTTATCCTCTAAAAAGAAGCCTAAAACATACGTATACTTGAGAAGTCTTCTGCATTCAATGACCTGTTCAGCTGCTTGTTTGAGGAACTGTACTTCGAGCCATGAAGACTGGTGTATTTCTTGAGATTCCACCATGCGACAATCAGCATTAGCACGCAATTCATTGGCGAATTTCAGTGAATGATCATGCCCATGATAACGTTGGTAGTAGTGCAAATACCGCTCTAGATCTGCTTTTGCTCTATCAGCTTCGTTGCTTTCGTCTGAAATCTCTTTGCCGTCATACCTATTGCACTTATAGTAGCCACCAGTGCCTTGACCATGCTCCGACCAAGGACCCATACAAATCCAACAGAATTCATGCTTGCAGACTTTGCAATTGATATGATTACAGCCTTGGTTCTTCTCGATGCGTGATGTGCAATGAGGGCATTTCTTAGTGTTCACTAAAATCCAATTGGCAGTTTCTGATTCATTAGAGCACTTTATATTCCATGCTTCCAAATGCGCACAGCTGCTTGGTTCGTGGGCATCATCACCACAACGAAAACAGAAATTATGATCACAAGCACATCTGACATTAGTCACACCAGAACCAACGAAAACCTTGTCACAACCAGCACCAGGACAATAGCGATACTTCTTGTTGCTTTCAATGAAATTACGGCGAACATACATCTCATACTTTTCTAATATTTCCGTATCATTACCAATCAAGCGAGATATGACGGTGCGAGGAATAATCTGATTGCACTTATGCTCAGGACAAGGCATATATATACAACTTGGGCCATCACCAACTTGCCGGACAATGTATTCAGAGTAGCAGACATAGCAAAACCCATGGCCACAACCAAGTCTAAAAAAATCATCAGTAGATAGACAATCGTCGTAGCAGATTCTGCACTTAAAGGTACTATTACTATTTTTGGCACCAGTGCCTTCGTCTCGGCCTTTGTCACCCTTCGCATCAGAAACACAGTATGACTTTGCATCATTAGACGATCTCAGACGCTTTGAGCGGGATTGCCCGTCAGCCATGCTAGCTTTGCTGCTACTACTAGCACTGGATCTTGCGATCCTAATACTATCCTTCGTATCCGCAGCCATGAAATTTTGCACATCTCCCCCACCTTCTGCTCCACCTCCTCTTCCTCCAGGTGGCAAACAACTCTTGGAAATATCGCCATGATACAAATCTAAGCCACACTCAAGAAAAAGTTTCTCGCTATCTGAGAAAAACCTATCTAATAAGCGCTCCTTGTCCCAAAGAAAACTAATGAGCAGAACTTGTGCTTGGTCGGCGTCTACATCGAGTAATGAAGACACTTCATTTATCATCTTCGTCATGTAAGGTACTACATCATCCATCGACTTTATGATGAAGGAGCCATCAGTTGGCATGACGTCTGACATAGAGCTGGAGCGATCCCTGCTTGGCTCACCTCGTTTGGAGTCACCATCCTCCTTACTCATCTCATCTTCACCATACTCCACTTCGTCATACTCCTCGTCGTCATCTTCATACGTGTATTCCTCCTCGTCACTCTCATTCATGGTTAATTGATTAGTTGATGAAATTGCTTGATGAAAACGCTAGATAACGTGACTGAGGCAGCTCACTTATTCACGATTCAGAAAAGCAAGCCTTCAAGGTCGAGGAACTATGCACAGGCTCAACTCTGACACGATACTTTGGCCTATGTAGAAATTGAAGTCTACTACTAGCGGCAGCCTCGATGTAATAGCTGTTCAGATATCCTTGCAGGGAGCGGTGCTTGTTTGAAAGGTTTGGATTTTTTAGATGTGGGCTTGGGGTGGGGAACTCTTCCCACAGTCTGCTCTGATTGTCTCTAAACCAACCCAAGTTGATTGCTTTGACCGCTGCGCTTTGTGATTCCATAGCTGGGGAGGGCCGTCGAGTGTTGGAAATGAGTCATGGGTCAGATGCGGTAGCTTCTGCGTACGTTCCATCTTCTTGGGTCTCGCTTCTCTGCAAAGGGGTTCGACTCCATATCAAGATGATGGTTCGGGTTCTAAAGACATGTCAGCAACCTCCTTGTGAACTTCCACTAACTTCTCCCTTCTCCTTCTTTCATAAATACTACTTTGTAATTATTCGTTTTCTTGAACTCTCACCTTGGTCTGATCTATACTTGCTATTCTCTCCCCCCTTTCTTTGTTGTTTTAATCATAGGTTTGTGCTACAGTACTACTCGATGATGAACGATACTCCTAGTGAGTTGTATCGCTTCTATACGGAGGATTCGCATTTTTGTCACACTGAAGACCCATCTGGTCGTGCAGATGTTGTTCACGGTTTGGATGGTATCCGTAAGAGGGTCGGAGAATTGAATTTCGATAATAATACCAATATTGATCTCAGTGATGGTGCTTATGATGTACAGGAAAGCTTTTCTCATCCCAGTTCATCATCAATCATTGTTGTTGTTACTGGACACTTCTCCAAGAAGGACACATCACCAAGCCCTTTCACCCACACTTTCATGTTGGCCAAGTCAGCGGTACGTTTTGTTTTTGAGCTCCCCCATTTCCATGCGTGGTGTGATACTCCACGGTTTTCTAACCTTTCTTTTCTCCTCTCTGTAACTGAATTATTTCTTTTTCCGTCTCATTTCAATAAAATTTTGCAGGGTTCCTCAAACAACCAATACTACGTGCACAACTCCGTTTTCCGCTTGCACAGTCTTCCCGCTGTTGCCGCTGAAGTTGCTCCCGTGGTAGCTGTGCAAGAGGTAGAGAGTGTCCCTGTTGTCGCAGAGGAGCCAGTAGCTGCAGAGGAGCCAGTAGCGGCACCAGTCAAGGAGGAAGCAGTTCCTGCAGTGACTGAGGTGGTTGAGTCTGAGCCTGTGGTTGAGCCAACTCCCGAACCAGTGAAAGATAGAAAGCCACCAGCTTCTGCCCCCGCACCCGCTCCCACTCCTGCGCCAGCACCAGCTGCCAAGGAGAAGAAGGAAAAGAAGGAGAAGGCCCAGGAGAAGGGCGATGAGAAGGACAAGGAGAAGGACAAGGAGAAGGAGAAGGAGGAATACAACGCTCAAAAGAAAACCATGTCCTTTGCAGACATGGCAAAGAGAAATGCAGCCGGTGCTGCTTCCATGGTGCTGCCTGCCGCTCCACGTGCTTCAAAAAATCCTACACCCAAGGCTGCTGCCGAGAAGGCACCAGCAAGCAAGAAGGATGAAAAGAAGACTGTTGCTGCTTCTATGGATAAAGCACAGTTAGATAATATGCATAATTCTATGTACATCAAGCAAGTCAGTGCAGCTGTAACTGACACTGCCTTGCGTGCGCTCTTTGGTACTTTTGGCGGTATTACGCGTTGTGATGTTCAAGGTGGTAAAGGTTTTGCCTTTATTGACTTTTCTACTCGTGACAGTCTTGTGGAAGCACTCACATGTAAGACACCCTTCGTTTGTTGTGGTGCTACTTTGAAGGTCGAGGAGCGTACTCCTAAGCCTGCGAGAGACCAGGAGCACATCCAGCATATGCAAAGAGCTAACGGCAATGGGGGCCATAAACACAGCAGCAATAGCAGCAACAAGAAGAATGCCGATGGTTCTCATAAGTCTGGTGCGGGGAAATCAGATAACACAGACAACACCAAGAAGCAAGAGTCTGACAGCAAGGCAAAAGCCAAGGCTGCTGCCTCCGCTGACTCTAACGCAGGAGGTAAATGGACCACCAGCAAGTGAAGTGACTGCCACAGTGACACTTGCGTAGTTGAAGAAGAAAGGAGAGGAAGGAAGAATAAAAGTAGTAAGTTTGTCGAAGTCCCAAAGAAAGTCTTAAAGTAATAACTCTGAAAAAAGGAAATTGTAATAAAACTCCAACTTCCAAACTCACAGCCTCTTCTTCAATTATGCACTACTAAAAAATACTAAGGTCACCAGCCACCTGTCCGAGAGAAGAGAGAATATTTTTATAACCTCGGACAAAATGGAACGCCGTTCAAGTTTCGGATGGGAGCTTGGTTGTGGGGAACTGAAAACCGTGAAATGAATGCACTGAGTGCTCCAGGGTCGCCTAGAGGTCTTTTTTGCCCCGACTATTGTTCACACTTGTAGCAAGTGCGCTTTCTAGTTCGCACCATGTCGAAATCTCTCACCAAGGAGGAGATGTCGCTCAATGCGCACGTGGAGGACTTGCGCGAGCGCATGCGCATGCTGCAGAACGATCGTACAGCCAACATTGATGTTCTTGAAGCAAACAAAGCTGCAAATAAGGAGGAGATCAAGCGTCTTCGGGGAGACAACAAAGAGTTCAGACAAAAGCTGGCTCAGTTACAGAGGGTACGTACAAGAACTGCCATATTGAACATGTTGAGTGCTGGCACAACCCACCACAAACAAGAAAGCCACATGCATTTCCCTACTTTCCACTTCCATACCAATATCACTTCGCTTTTACTAACCTTGCTTCCACTTCTTCTTCTCCACCTAACCCAAACACACAATGAAACAGTCCACAGCCAATGACTCATCGAAAGATGAAGTGAAGCACGTAGAGAAAGAGGTCGAGGCCTTGCGCAGAGCTCATGATGACCTTGTCCTCAAGTCTAAGCGCCAAAGAGATGCTTTGGAGGAGCTCCGCGATGCTGTCAAAGACTTGGAATTGGACAGTCAGCGTCCTCACATGGAGGATAATGAATATACGAGAAATATTCGTGCTTTGGAAAACAAATTAGACAAAGCAATGATTAAATATAATGAGGCACAAAGCATCCGCAAGACGTATGAGCAAATTGTTCGACGCCTTAAAGAGGAGCGTGTCGGCTTTGATAATCAGTTGGCAGCAATAGAAAGGACGCTTGCAGCTAAATACCGTGATTATGAGGAGTTGTTGCTTTTAGCAGGTGATGCCAACCACGCACGAGAGACGGCTTTGGGCGAGTTAGATAGAGTACGTGCTGGTTATGAAGAGGAGAGACGGCGAAGGGAACGTGACTTGCGTGAGAGACATCAAGTTGTTCAACTTCGCAGACAAATGTTGGAGAGAATGAAGCACCGTGAGAAGATGAGAATGCAACTTGAGGGTGAAGAGAAGATGGCTGAGGACAACGCTACCTCTGCAATGAACTCACAAACACAGAAAATGGTTGCTGATCAAAGAATAGAAACTCGCAATAAAATTGATGTCTTTGAAAATGCTTTCAGGAAGATAAAGGAAGCTACTGGTGTATCTGATGTGAATGAAGTAATTCAGAAGATCGTTGGTCAAGAGAGCACAACAGAAAACCTCATCGCACTTACCCGTGAAAACCAAGGCAAAATCGAGGGTCTCAGTGAACTTCGTAGAAAGGTGAAGTTACAATTTGAAGAAGTGAAGTACTCTGGTGCTGGTGGTGGTCACCGTAGAAAAATGGTTGATGATCATGAGGATCAACTGGCGAATAGTGGGGCTCGCTTGGAGAGATCGCGACTGAAGTACGAGAGACTCTGCAAACTCATCACAGCAATGAAGGCAGGTATAGGTCACTTGCAGGACAAGTTGGAAGTTGTACGGGAAGAGATGGGAGGCAAGCGTCATGACATAGGTGATGAAACTGTTGCCGAAGTATTACGTGAAGGTGAACTGTGTCTGAACAACGTGATTAGGCGTATTCGTGCTGGGGACGACGAGAGGAAACGTGCTGAAATTACTGGAGCACAAGCCAATATGGCCGATACTACAGAGACGAAGTTGTCAGATGCTGATCAACTCTCCGAAGCTCGCCCGTACAACCAACGTATCAACCTCAGCTTGGATGAAGAAGAGGATGAATTCCAGCATGATGAAGGTGGACCTGATATGGATGACGAGGAATTGACACGTGATAAAGTCAAGCGGGCTTCCACGCAAATTCTGCAAGCTGTTGATAGACGTAAGCGTCGCGCCGCGGCATCTACTGCAAAGAAGGCCATGGCTCTGGATGGATCAGCTTCGTCTGAAAAGGAAGGTGGACAATAATTAGTTAAATTAGTTTTATTTATGGGATAAAGCCACACACACCACAGCCTTGCAGGCTCGTTACTGTTAAGGGGGGGTGTTTCTACATGTTGTATATAGCAACTGAATAAATATATGAGTATTTACAACACCACAACACACCCCACAATATCTTTCTTTCGTAAATTTCAATTTACATTACACCATCACTTTGACCGTCATCATAGATCACCTCACTTTTTTTATAAGAGGCTGGACATAATATTCCCCGCAATATATTGGGTCAAAGGTTCAGTATCGACGAGTTACAGTTACACGCGAGTTGAACAGAGGATGATGCAAATAATACTCAGGTTTTATGCATTTTCCTATGGATGGTTTTCGCTTCGATTTCAGAAAGAAATTGACTGACAGGAGCTCTATCAGTAAGTTGCTAGGCAATCCAAGCCCATTATTCGTCCATCTCTCACTCTCTCACTTTTGCATTTGGCATATTCTTGAAACATGGCAGGAGACCCCATTACTACGCATTGCCTCGACACGAGCTCTGGCCTCCCGGCCTCGAATCTTCGCATCGTTCTCAAGCAATGTGTCATTGAGAACGATCTGGATGCTGGATGGACGCAAGTGGGGGAAACTGTGACGAACGGCGACGGGCGAGGTCCTGGGTTCACTACTGGGTTGGCAGTGAAGGCCACGGTGTACAAGGCCATCTTCTACACGCAAGAGTACTTTGAGAAGAAGGGCTTGGCATGTTTTTACCCGCAGTGCGAAATCATCTTTCGCATCACTGAACCTGCAACACACTAC
>JACKZZ010003994.1_pt1 | contig 22906 bp, 22 predicted proteins | sample 8027871 | NCBI WGS metagenome assembly JACKZZ01 (sample SAMN15724774, study PRJNA655200) | protist metagenome | isolation source: fluorescence activated cell sorting (FACS) single amplified genomes of... | place: USA: West Boothbay Harbor, Gulf of Maine | collected 2000-07-19 | reverse complement strand
CAGAAATAGCTCTAACCACACAGATAGTTGAGAAATTTATCTTAAGAATGGGGTTTGCACCAATAATATGGCATTCTGCTGTAAAGGAAAGTGTAAAAAAAAAAACTTTTTAGAAATAGTTCAGGGTACAGCAAAAGTTGTTATAGGAACAAGGAGTAGCCTTTTTTTACCTTATAAAAATCTTGGGTTAATAGTTGTGGATGAAGAGCAGGATCAGAGCTATAAGCAAGAAGATTCCTCTTCTTATCATGCCAGAGATATAGCCGTTTATAGAGGTAACTTAAGTAACCTTCCTGTAGTTCTTGCTTCCGCCACCCCTTCTCTAGAAAGCTATAATAATTGTTTAATTGGTAAGTACAAATTAATAACTCTAATAAAGCGGTACTCTAAGGCAGATTATCCAGAAATCAAAATTATTGATATGCGGAGTGAAAATCTCCATAAAAATAGCTGGATATCCCCTACTTTAATTGCAGCAATAAAAAAAACTTTAGAGCAAAAACAGCAGAGCTTATTATTTTTAAATAGAAAAGGGTATGCTCCTTTAATACTTTGCAAATCATGTGATTTTAGGTTTATGTGTACTAGGTGTAGCTCATGGTTAGTTTGGTATAAAAAAACGGGTAAATTAGTATGTCACTATTGTAGTTATAATTTAAATCTTCCAGATCATTGCCCAAGCTGTCAAAAACAAAGTTTAATCTCATGCGGACCTGGTGTGGAAAGAATAGAAGAAGCAATATCCAGTCATTTTCCACAGGCAAGATGCTTAAAGCTTACAGGTGATAATATGGGGAAGTTAGAAACAATAGATAAGGTTTTAAAGTCCATAGTTAATAATGAAGTCGATATTATAATTGGAACCCAAATAATTACTAAGGGTTATAATTTTCCTAATTTAAAATTAGTTGCTGTAATTGATGCTGATGCAGGAATGCAGGGAGGGGATTTAAGAGCTAATGAAAAAACATATCAGCTATTACAACAGGTAGGAGGTAGAGCGGGTAGGGAAGATTCATTAGGAGTGGTATATTTACAGAGCTTTTTTTCTCATAACCCTGTTATTAAGTCTTTATTGGAAAGAGATTCTGTAAAATTTTGGCAATGCGAATTGAAAAACAGAAAAGAGTATAACCTTCCCCCTTACAGTAAAATGGCAAATATTATTATCAGTAGTGGTAATAAGGAGAAAGCGAAAAAAGTGGCGGAATTATTTGCAGCTGAGCAGGGTAAAGTACCAGGAGTAAATTTTTTGGGCCCAAGTGAAGCAATTTTGGTTAAATTTAAAAATAAATATAGATTCAACCTATTACTGCAAGCGCCTAAACATAGGGAATTAGTTGAGACTATAAAGCAAATGCTGTCCAACACATCAGTTCCCAGCAGCGTGAAAGTTAGAGTTGATATAGACCCATATAGTTTCTAGTCTTATTTATTGATGCCAAGGTTGTCTTATCTTTTTGGTTAGTTTAATATTACAAGGGTGAAATTAGTATTTTAATTTATGAATGCCTTACATTATAACCCTACTGATTACTTACCGATTGTAGTATTTTTTACCATAGCATTGGGTATAGCTGTGGCAATTATTATTGCGGCATTTTTTTTAGGGCCTCAGAAACCTCTACACGATAAGCAGCTACCTTTTGAGTGTGGTTTTGATAGCATAGGTAGTACACGTAAAAAATTTGATATACGCTTTTACTTAGTCGCCATATTATTTATCATTTTTGATATTGAAATAGGCTTTCTAATTCCATGGGCTGTAAGTTTAAAGAGTATAGGAGAAGTTGGATTTTGGTCCATGATGTTTTTTTTAGGAATACTAATAATAGGATTTATTTATGAGTGGCAAAAGGGAGCATTAGAATGGGAATAAAGTTAGCTAAAGATAGTTCGTTTCAAGAGCAGTTCGATAATAGGGGATATTTGATAACTCAATTAGATAGTGTAGTTGGGTGGGCAAGGAGTAATTCTTTGTGGCCTTTAACCTTTGGCCTTGCCTGCTGTGCCGTGGAAATGATGCAAACAGCTGCCAGCCGCTATGATATGGACAGGTTTGGTATGTTATTTAGACCTAGTCCAAGACAGGCAGATCTTATGATAGTGGCTGGTACTTTAACTAACAAAATGGCGCCAGCTCTAAGAAGGGTTTATGATCAAATGGCTGAGCCTAAATGGGTTTTATCAATGGGAAGTTGCGCAAATGGTGGTGGCTATTATCATTATTCCTATTCGGTTGTTAGGGGTTGTGACCAAATAGTACCTGTTGATGTTTACGTTCCAGGATGTCCACCTACTGCAGAGGCATTGTTATATGGACTGCTGCTTTTACAAAAGAAAATTAAACGTACTACTAAGTTTGTTTTATGAAGGACACCTTTCACGAAAAAACTTCAGAAGTAGTAGATATTATTTTAAAAGATGGATCTTTAGATCAGATTCCCATCATCTATATTTCATCATCTATTTTATTAGAGTGTTTATCTAACTTCAAAAGCAATCCCTCACTTCAATTAAATTTGCTAGTAGATTTATTTGCAGCTGATTTTCCAGATATTGAAAAAAGGTTTGAAGTTGCATACCATTTATTAAGTATCACTAATAATATTAGGGCTATTTTGAAAGTTAAAGTTTTAGAAAAGGAAACTCTGCCATCAGTAGTAAGCATATTTAGTTCAGCAGGGTGGTATGAACGTGAGGTATTTGATATGTTTGGTGTGGAGTTTGATAATAACCCAGATTTAAGGAGAATATTATCGGATTATGGTTTTGTAGGTCATCCTTTGAGAAAAGATTTCCCATTGTTTGGTTACACACAGGTTAGATATGATGAAAAACTACAAAAAGTGATAAAAGAACCAGTTAGCTTACAACAGCCATATCGTGAATTTGACTTTGCATCGCCATGGGAAGGGACTAATTACCAATTACCTGGTGACGAAAAAGAAACAAAGGAATAATATATGGCAGACTCTACTACTCAAGATTTAATGTTGAACTTTGGGCCACAACATCCAGCTGCACATGGTGTATTAAGGCTTATTTTGGAGATGGATGGGGAAATAGTAAAGAGGGCAGATCCTCATATAGGTTTACTACACAGGGGTACTGAAAAGTTAATAGAACATAAAACATATCTACAGGCAGTGCCGTATTTCGATAGGTTAGATTATGTAGCGCCTATGTGTCAGGAACATGCATTTGCTTTAACTGTTGAAAAACTTTTAAAATGTGAGGTGCCTATAAGAGCCCAATATATAAGAGTATTATTTTCTGAATTAACTCGAATTTTAAGTCATATTCTTAGTATAACTACTTTGGCATTAGATGTTGGAGCTACTACTCCATTATTATGGCTTTTTGAGGAAAGGGAAAAGATTATGGAATTTTATGAAAGGGTCTCTGGTTCTCGCATGCACTCTAATTATTTTAGACCAGGAGGTTTGGCTCAAGATATTCCAGATGGGATTTTAGATGATATTACATTGTTTATAGATAGTTTTCCTCAATATTTACAGGATGTGGAGAAATTATTGAATGATAACAGAATCTGGAAACAACGTTTAGTGGATATAGGTGTTGTTAATAAAGATCAAGCTTTAGATTGGGGGTTTTCAGGTCCTATGCTAAGAGGATCTGGTGTGCCTTGGGATTTACGTAGGAGTAATCCTTATGAGGTGTATGAAAAACTAGAGTTTGAGATTCCTATAGGAAAGCATGGTGATTGCTATGATCGATATTTGGTTAGAGTTGAGGAGATGTATCAATCTCTCAATATCATTAGGCAGTGTATCTCTCAGATGCCAGAGGGAGCGATTAAAATAAAAAACACTCATGTTTCCCCTCCGCTAAGAAAATCCATGAAATCATCTATGGAAGAGTTGATAAATCATTTTAAGTTGTATTCTGAAGGATATAATGTGCCCAAGGGAGAAGCTTACGGGATGGTTGAGGCTCCTAAGGGGGAGTTTGGAGTTCATTTGTATGCCGATGGGTCTAATAAGCCTTATAGATGTCGTATTAGGGCCCCTGGTTTTGCACATTTACAAGCATTAGACTTTCTATCTAAAGGTCACCTTATGTCAGATGTAGTTACTATTATAGGGAGTCTTGATATAGTTTTTGGGGAGATCGATAGATGATGAAAAATAACATAGAAAAATTTTGCTTTACAGAAGAAAATTTCATATTAGCAAAGAAAATTATTGCAAAATACCCCGAGGGTAAAAAAAGTGCATTACTACCATTATTAGATTTAGCACAAAGGCAACATAATGGATGGTTATCTCGAGATGTTTTAGAATATGTTGCAGATTATATAGATCTTCCATATATCACAGTTTACCAAGTAGCTAGTTTTTATAGTATGTTTAATTTAAATCCTATTGGGAAATATCATATACAAATTTGTGGCACCACCCCATGTTGGCTGAAGGGAGCTAAAACTATTATGAAAACTTGTGAAAAAATTACCGGTATTAGTGCCGGAAAAACCTCTGATGATAATAAGTTCACAATTTCCGAGGTAGAGTGCTTGGGTGCTTGTGTTGATGCCCCTGTAGTGCAAATTAACGATGATTACTATGAGAATCTTACTGAACAGGAAATAATAAAGTTACTTAAAGAACTCCCATAATATCTAGCTAACATAACTTCTTATCCATTATACTTACTTAATAAACCCTGATAACTTTATGCGCTTCATTAGAATAAATACTAAAATTGTTAATTATATACTTATTACTTGCGGCATATTCGCAAGTTTTGCTACGTATTTCTTGATATACACAATCAAAGATCAAGCTATACCTGATCCAGATAAGGTTATGGGATTAGTTTTAGTAGATATAGTTCTAGTATTTATTATTACAGTATTATTGGTGCGTAAATTTTTCCGTTTGATTGTGAAAAAAAGGTCAGTAATGGGCTTTAAGCTTCAACGTAATATTGTTTTAATGTTTGGAGGGGTTGCGGCATTGCCTACTATTATTGTCGCAGTATTTTCTATTTGGTTCTTTCATAAAGGGCTACAAACCTGGTTTGATCAAAGTGTTGTAAGGGCTTTAGATCAAGCTTTTCATATTTCTGAAGGTTATATAGAGGAGAAGAAGAATAAAATGAAGGAATCAGCTATATTCATGGCAGAAGATTTAGAAGAAGCTTATAAAGGGCATCTCTTTGAAAATTACTTGCAAGAAGTACTAGATGAACAATCTGCTTTAAGATCTTTAGATGAAGCTTTGGTGTTTCAAGCTACAACAAATAATGTATATGCTCAAACTGCATTCAGTTTTCCTTTTATCCTTTCTACCATTCAGAATCAAGAATTAGAGGCTGCCAAAAGAGGTGAAATTGTAGTGCTACAAGAGTATCAGAATAAAATAAGGGTTCTTGTGAAAATTAATACATCTGAGCAAATATATTTATTGATAGGGAAGTTACTAGACCGGAACATAGTAAATTATGTAAACCAGACAAACTCAGCAGCTAATACATATAAGAATTTAAAAAATAACATGGATTCTTTGACTGTGAAATTCTCTATTATATTTATGGTTGGGGCAATGCTGTTGCTAGTAACCGCTATTAGTATAGGAGTAATTTTTGCAAATAACATGGTATTGAAACTGAAAAAACTGTTACAAGGCACAGCTAAAGTAGAGAGGGGAGACCTAACCGTTCAACTAAGTTTCACAGAAGATGATGGAGATGAATTATCAATTTTAGCGCAAGGGTTTAATCGTATGGTTATGAAACTAAACCAGCAAAGACAGGATTTAGTAATTGCTCAAAGGGCTATGGCTTGGTCTGACGTGGCAAGAAGGGTTGCTCATGAAATAAAAAACCCCCTGACTCCAGTGCAACTTGCAACCGAAAGGCTAATGAAAAAGTTCGCAGATCAAGTGGATGATAAGGAGCAATTTAACCGTTATATCAATAGTATCTTGCGCAACATTACGGATATTAATCATATAGTAACTGAGTTTAGTAAGTTTGCAAAATTACCTAGCCCTGTTTTTGCTGAAATGGAATTAGTCTCAGTTCTTGAGGAGATAGTAAAGGCAAGACAAAGTCTTAATGAAAACATCGAATATATTTTTACCACTAATGTGAAAAATTTAGATTTCATTGGTGATGTTAAACAAATAAATCAAATAATGAATAATTTACTTAGAAATAGTGAGGAGGAGTTAAAGAATATCAAAGGTCAACCTAAGGTAGAAATTTCTTTAGAACTAAAGTTAAACTTAGTGAAAATTTTCATTTCCGATAATGGTAAAGGATTTTCAAAGAGCATATTGACCAAAGTAACGAAACCTTACGTTACAACAAGGCTTCATGGAATGGGGTTAGGCTTGTCTATAGTCAAAAAAATTGTAGAGGAACATTTTGGTATAATGAAGACATATAATTCCCCCATGGGAGGAGCATGCGTTGAGCTAGAATTTGATATAGCTCAATTAAGAAATAGGTTGAATAATTAATCTTGATTTCCACTTATGGTTGATTTATATTAAATTAGGTACTGGTAAAAAGTACGTTTGTGTAATGGGGGGCACCAGTAAGGGATTTATTAGGTTTATATTGGTAGAATATAGAATTACCCTGGATTATTTTTCAATTTAAGCAAAGGAGTATAAGCCATGACTTTTGAAGTACTAGTAGTAGATGATGAGGCTGATATCAGAGATTTAATCTCCGATATTTTGAAAGAAGAAGGATTCAATGTTAGAGCTGCAGCGAATAGCGGGCAAGTGTTTTCTGCAATCAGTGACAAGGTTCCCAATGCAATAATTCTTGATGTATGGTTACAAGGTAGTGAGCTAGATGGGTTGGGGATTTTAGAAATCATTAAATCACGTTACCCGTTATTGCCAGTAATAGTAATAAGTGGGCATGGCAATGTAGAAACTGCTGTAAGTGCAATTAAGCTTGGTGCTTATGATTATTTAGAAAAACCATTTACCCATGAGAAATTAATATTAACTTTAAAAAGGGCTTATGAAGCTTCAAAGTTAAAACGAGAAAATTTAGAATTGCGTTCAAAAGTTATTCAGAAAACAGAACTTATTGGTCAGTCAGCAGCTATTAGTAAACTGAAAACAGAAATTGATAGAGCCGCTGCATCATCGAGTAGGATACTTATATACGGCCTAACTGGTTGTGGTAAGGAGTTAACAGCAAGGCTAATACATAAGAGGTCTAAGAGGGCCCATAAACCATTTATTATATTTAGCCCGGTTGGAATGTCTCAAGACCGAATAAAATATGAGCTATTTGGGGAAGAAGATAATGTAAAAAATAATATATTAAAGAAAAGTCTCACAGTTTTAGAGGCCGCACATGGAGGCACACTATATCTTGATGAGATAAATGCCCTTACGATTCCAATACAAAATAAACTTCTGCATTTCTTGCAAGACAATAAGGTTGAGAATAAAAATAATTTAGACGTGAGAATAATTACTTCTTCTAGTGTTGATTTGTTAGAGGAAATAGAGAAGGGTAATTTTAGAGAAGAGTTATATTACAGGCTCAATGTAGTAAATATTAAAGTGCCATTACTTTCAGAGCGTAAAGAAGATGTACCTCATTTGATAGATTACTTTGTGAAACATTTAGCTAAAGTTACTGGCCTAAGGGTTAGAGAATTTTCCCAGGATACTAAAAGTTTACTTCAAGCCTATAGCTGGCCAGGTAATATCAGGCAATTAAAAAACGTTATTGAATGGACATTAATAATGGCACCTCGTAATGTGGATATGATAACTCCGGATATGTTACCTTCTGAAATTACAGATAGTAGTATTAATGTAAAGGTTAAAAACCAAAATATGAATTTAAATATTATGACAATGCCCCTTAGGGAAGCACGAGAAATATTTGAAAAGCAATATTTAGCCGCACAAATGAATAGATTTAATAACAATATTTCTAAAACTTCAGCTTTCATTGGTATGGAAAGGTCTGCTTTGCATAGAAAACTTAAAACTTTGAATTTACACAACGCTAAGATGGCTTGAGTTTATCTTAAAGCTAAGAGCAGGGACTAGTTTTGCTCTTTTTAAGAGCACTTGAGTTATTAAGGGAAGGACTACCTGAAGAAACTTAAAGGTAGCCTTTTGATCAGTAAGAATGATACTATAAAGATACAGCACTGCTGTCTGAATCATGTCCAGTAAGATCCACTTCTATGGTATTATTAGTATTATCTAGATTAGTTACTAGTTGATTTTTCCCCCCTTCGTATTGAATAGCGCCATATGGACTATTCCAGACAGTCAAATCCTTTTGAGGGCTAGGTGGATTTTCTGTTACTTTTGTATCTCTACGTCTTATTCCAGGGCAGATTGGAGTGTCAGAGCCCATACTAGAGTTAGTGTCTGTTAAGCTATCGCCATTTTTCGAACTATGGTTAATAATTTCGGATCTCAGGAGAATTGGTTTCCTCCCCCTTGCATCTAAGCCTTGTTGTTGTTTAATAGGTTCGCTATTTGTAAGAAGGTGGCTATTTACAGGCATTGTAGGTGGCAAATTAAAGTAAGGACTATTATTTTTTTGAGCTTCTTTAGTTTCCGCAGAAGCTTCTGACTCAAGACTAGAAGTCTTGGAAATTTTGCACTGCAGATCACTTCCTTTTGAGGAGGTGTCTTTGGAGTTTTTTTGCCCCTGACTTTCAAATAGTTTCACCAAATTTTTAACTTTGTTAGCACCTTGCTTGCGGCCAAGATGAAACGTTACCTTGTTGCTACAGGGAAGTGGAGCCGTTGCACTTAATGGGCTTTGGATATTTTTAATAGATACACTTTTTGAAGATTTATCTTGTTCTGGAGCATTAGGATAATTATCGTTTAGTAGGTCTTGAGTGCTAATTAATGACCCTTGTGGTGTATCTGATTTTCGACCATCATAAAGGTTAATTGATTCTGTTAGTTTTAATATAACTTTGTCGGAAAAGATCTTTTGATCTAGAGCTTTTTTAATTATGCTTATTACTACCTTAGGGGTTAGTTTAATTTCCGCATCTATCTTCTCCTTTCTTTCTTCTAACCTTATCATACGCTCCTCTAGGACTTTACGTTGTGAGGTTGGCGGTAATGGCGATGCTGGTGCATTTTTAGAAACCTGCATTATCTCATTATTTTTTTCTTGATGGTTTTGCTTTTCCTGCTGTAGATTTTTTAATGACCCACGTGTTGGATTAATACTGCTTATTAAGTTGGGTTTTTTAGGAATTTTTTTATTGGGTTTTTCGGGGAGAATCGTTATTGCTTGTTGTAGCTTTAATTCTTTCGACTCAGTTAGGTCAATAAAAGGTGGCAATTCTGGAGGGAATGGGGTAGATGAATCAGACAATCCTCCTGGTTGCTTACTAGCGATCTCTAAAATACTATAATTAACCTTATCCTGAGGTCTTGGTGGTAAAGGGGGTGGTGATTTTGACATTACTTCATACTGTTTAGATAATGATTCTTTATTATCTGGCTCAGATTCAACAGAATGGCTAGATTTTAAAATTTTGCCTGATGGTAATTTTATTTCTTTTAGCGAAGGATTACTTGATAGCATTTCTTTTAGGAATAATTTTTGCTCATCAGGTAGACTTTGTGCTGCATTTTCATCAGAAGTATGTTTAAATTTTATATTAGACAAATCTAAGGACTTTAATCCACTATTCCTCTGTATTATAGATTTAAGGGCTTTTAAAGCTTCTGGTGTTAAAGCTGCTATAGGCATTGTGAATTTAGTTACATTAGGGGCATTATTTTTAATCGTAACTAATTGATTTATATAAGGATTGCCGGAATTAACTTCCACGTTCTTTTTTAATCCTTCAAGCAATATAAGTGCTTTATTAACATTGTTGCCTTGTAGTTTCAGTGTAGATAATTGTTTTAGGGGGTTTATTTGTCCTATTAGAGTACTAATGTCGTCTTCAGTTAATTTATCAAAGCCTATCGAAAGTTGTACAATGCTCGATCCGTGCTTGTTTATAATATCCCCTAATTTTACAATGAATCCTTTACGATGACCTACTATTGAATCCTTTATTGTGAGATTAGCTGTATGCTGTTCGTATTTATAAGTATTACCATCATGATTACTTGTAGTATGTGTAGATTGATTGCTTTTAAATCTCTTTAGCATCACACCTAATATTATTAATTATATTTATATTGAGTTTATATAGGTTAACTGAAATTATGTCAAGGGTTTAACATAAGTTAATCTTACCCCAGGCGTAACTATAGGTTGAAATTTAGGTTAAAAGCCCTGTTGGAATATGAGGGTTGTCTAATTAAATCGGTACAAAATATATATCTATAGAGAGGAGGATTAATAACTTGTTAATAAGAGGTATAACTACGTTGATGTAAAGTACAATGTTCTTTAATCTCTATTAGAATGGCAGCAAGGGGCTATTGATGGACTATTTTATAATGGGCACGCCACCGGTGTTTAACTGGTAAATATATTTTAGCTAGCAGAATGGAGTAAGAGTTTCAAAAACCTTCACTCAATGTTTCTCTTTTAGGTTATCCAATAATTCTATCCACATATCCCCAACTCTTTTCTGGTTATATAGCTTTACCCTTTCATGGCCTTTTTTGATAAGAGCTTTTTTTGTGGATGCTTTACCAGATTTAAGTACCAGGCTTTCTATCTTCTCTGAAATATCATCTATATCATATGGATCACAATAAAGAGATGCATCACCCATTACCCATCTGTGAGCCGCGATATCAGAAACTATTGTAGGGCAGCCACATTGCATAGCCTCTAATGGAGGAAGGCCGAATCCTTCTTCATAGGAAGGGAAAACAAATGCTTCTGCATGTGAATATAGGTAAGGTAAATCTGCTTCACTAATTTTTTCCACATGAATAAGGCTTCCATCTAAAATATAAGGCCTCATGGTTTTGACTATTAATTCATAATCCCACCCCAAAGAGCCACAGACAATTAGTTTAATATCAGACTTATTCTTTAAATTCATCTTCCTCCAAGCCTTAATTAAAGAGATTAGATTTTTTTTTGGATCAATGGTCGCAACGTGTAATATGTATTTGAAGTTTTTTAGATTTTGAAGGTTATTAAAAATTTTCTGACGAGATGATTTTTCACTTTTTTCAAAGGTGGATAATGCGTAGTTAGTTTTTAATATATCTAGTAATCTCTCTGCATCATTTACCTTCTTATACTGTACCGGCAACATGCAGGGAATTACATGAGTTCTATCTTTTAATTGAGGGAATAATCTAATTAGATCTTCTTTAACAGGCAGAGAGTTACAAACAAAAACTGTTGAATCCTCATTAGCACAAAATTTCAAACTATTATAGTGTTGTATGGAGTATTTGTGGGCTACTAGATCCACACTTTTAACAGGTATTATGTCGTGATACCTAACGATTTTAATAGTATTTTTAGAAGGAGTTATTTTACGGACATCTTGTAAGATTAAAAAATCATAATCAGAAGTATTGATTATTACTTTTGGCCTCATGAAAAAGTTAGAAAATTGAAAAAAAAGCTTATTTAAGGAAAAACTAGATAAAATAAAAGGAACATTGCGAACATATTTTTTATCTTTTTTAGCATCTAAAGTGTTAGCAAAAAAATTCCTCCATATAAATTTTTCATAGATACTGATAGGTTTTAGCTCGTTTAAAGGGAAATTTGTTTGGAACAAATGCTTTAATAAGAAACTGTAATCTATAATCAGTTTTATATATTTAGGTATTAATTTTTTTTTAGATAATTCTGCTATATCCTTTGGGCCTATATCTGTTACTATAGCGGATATATCAGTATTACTGGACATTACTTTAGAATTTTTCCAGGGAATAGGGTACAGTAAACAAGAGAGATCTATCTTATCCTGGTGTATTCTAAGGTTTTTGAAGATTAATCGTAAATCCTGTGCCATTCCTGAATTTGCCTTTCCTGCGGCAAGTGATACATCTAATAAAACTTTATGATGTTTTTTCATTATTTACTATAGGTTGTGAATTTAAGACTTAATCTAACATATAAAATAAGTTATATAAATATTTACTTAAGATTACGGTATCTATTGACGAGTAGGTAATCTATAGATATTTTACCAGCACCTTGCGTGATAAGTACACCCAAAACTATCAGCCAGCATTTATGCTCTGGTAACTGAAGGTAGGTTAATTCTATTATAATTATCATGGCAGCCATGGGAATAGAGTTTAACCTAGTCATTAGTCCTAATAATAGCATAACAGGACATATTAACTCTATAGCTGTTGCTGAGTATGCAGCAAAGATAGGAGATATAACAGGAACCTTATATTCATATTGGAATAAATATATAGTAGTATTAAAGTTAGATATCTTTGTTAATCCTGAGTAAAAAAATATTTTTGCTATCCAAAATCTTATATAGAATAAAAGTAAAGGAGTACCATATTTCTTTACATTTTCACATGCATTAGAGTAACATTTCCCCATAGATCCATTGATAATACAGTTTAGAAAACTATCTATTTTCTTTAAACACATAACGTTTTTCTTGTTGGTTAAATTATTTCATAAATCAAATGCTTTTCCAGCATAAAGGACAGTGTCTTCCCTAAATCTAATCCCGGTAATTCTTCATAAGCATGCCATAAACTGTATCCATTTTTAAGAGAAGATAAAAACTGCCATAGAGTTTGGTCACACCAGTGTGTGATTACGGTATAGTTTTTACGATAAATTAGAGGATATATTTTTTTATTACCTAGAGTGAATTCCTTTGCTTTAGGATTCTTTAACAAATCTTCAATAAGCTCTAAAGGGTAAATTGATTCCATAAGAAACATAGATGGTTGGAAGTATATTTTAGCTGTCTTTATTTTATCGGGTATTATGGAATTTAACTTTTGAGCGTTAATGGGCATAACATTAGATGCACAATAACTCAAATGTCTTACCCATTCTAACTGGGCATAATCCTGCAGATAAATTAGATGTTTTGTTGCATGGAAACCTGCTAAAAACTTTGGAAGCCCATCTCCCCAATTTTCTAAATTTCCGTTTACAGGGGCATTACTAGAATTTTTTATAAAATTATAGGCTACCCCATTTGCACATTCCTCTCCTAATAGTTGCCATATCCCAGGAAAAGTATTCTTGAGAGCAATTCGTAAAGTTTCAAAAATGTTGTTCCGGTAAATCTGTAGTTTTTCTTCTGATGTAACGGTAGATTTACGAATATGGGCAAGTATGTCTTGGTTCTCATCATAGATATACTGTTGGAAATTCTTTTGAAGTAATTTTAAGGAAACCATAAATTCTCAATGGTATAGTCTAGCTTTTGCAATCTCAGAAGCCAAAACATTAAAATCTGGAATATTGTTATCCCACTCCAGTAATGTTGGTAAAACTCCAAACCTTTTTATGGCTAGAGAATATAACTCCCATACCTCCTTGCATACATAGTTGTCATGCGTATCTATTTTGAAAATATTTTCATTACCCAAGTTCTTATTGGAATGGCCAGCAATATGGATTTCTTTTACTAGCTTAGTAGGTATTGCTCCCAGATATTCTTTGGTATTCCATCCATGATTAAAACAAGAAACATATATATTATTAACATCAAGCAAAATCTTAGCTCCTGTTTTTTCTGCTACAGTAGTTAAAAATTCAGCTTCTCCATATGTTGATTCAGTAAACTCGATATAGGATGAAGGATTTTCAATTAGTATTTCTCGCTGTAGATAATCCTGGGCAATATTAATATTTTGACAAAAAACCTGCATGGTTTCATCATTATAAGGTATGGGTAATAAATCATGCAGATAGGTTTGTCCAATCTTTCCCCAAGACAAATGTTCCGATACTAGGAATGGATCAATAGATTCTATAAGATTTTTTAAGAGTAGCAAATGGTTAGTGTCTAAACCTTCAGCAGAGCCAAGAGAAAGACCTATGCCATGCAAGCTAATGGGGTACTTTTTTCTAACTTCAGTAAGGAGGTTTAAAGCAGGCCCTCCTTGCATAAAAAAATTCTCACTATGTACTTCCACCCAATCTATTTCCTTAGGGTCTTCACTGATAATTGCATCATAATGAGGCCGTCTTAATCCAATTCCTAGTATAGGATCTGATTTCATGTAAGGATTAATTCTTTACTTTTATAGCACTTTTTGCTTTGTCGGTAGATTTATCCTTAGCACCTTTTACCTCATCTACAGCCTTATCTATAGCGCCTTTAACTGTATCATTAACCTTATCTACAGCTCCTTTATCATCTAATACCTCAATTTTAGCTTTAATTTCATCGGGGATTCCTTTGAAGTCACCTGAGTTTACAGCCATATTTATCTTATTGCACATTCCTTTAGGTACCATAATCCATGCCTTAGGATCTCCGGCTTCATTGTTTCCAGCGCATGATGAGCCGTTGGAACTGCTGCAATCACCTTTATGTTCTTTGATAAGACCCTTGCCATCTGGTCCTACCACAGCACATTTTTCCATTTGTTGTTCTGCATATGTGGCAGAGGCTAAAGTTAATGCTGATAATAAGGTAAATAGTTGAGTAGATTTTTTCATAAATATATCGTACTTGGTTAAAAATAACTTATACAAATACGATAATATTTTTATAACTTTTAGGTAAAGATAATAATGTAGATATTCTTACTAAAACTACCTTCTAAGTATTGGTATGGTAAAAAACATACACATTGGAACAGAGAAATACTTCAAAACCTTATAAATCATCAGCTCTTGCTGCTTTTTTCATTTCTTTTTCTATCGGTGGGGCAAAGAAAGATCTTTCTTATTCTAATTGCCTTTGGAGTTACTTCAACAAGTTCATCATCTCCTATATAGGTAATTGCTTGTTCTAATGACATAAGTCTAGGAGGAGATACACGAATAGCTTCATCTTTACCGGAAGCACGCATATTGGACAATTGTTTAGCCTTTAGAGCGTTTACTTCTAAATCATTAGAACGATTATGTTCTCCGATAATCATTCCTTGGTAAATTTTATCTCCGGGATTAATAAACATCTCCCCTCTTTCTTCTAAATTCCAAAGAGCGTATGCAGCAGCTTCACCCTTACTCATAGAAATTAAAACACCATTGCGTCTGTCATCAATTGCGCCTTTATGAGGAGCATAGGAGTGGAAAATACGGCTCATTATACCTGTTCCTCTAGTTTCTGTGAGGAATTGCCCATGGTAGCCTATTAGTCCTCTTGAAGGAGCAATAAATATTATGCGCGTTTTTCCTCCTCCAGAAGGACGCATATCTTGCATTTCTGCTTTTCTTTGGCTCATAGATTCTACTACGGTACCTACAAATTCTTCATCCACATCTATTTGGACTTCTTCATGTGGTTCAAGTAGTTTTCCAGTTACAGGATCATTTTGATACAGTACTTTTGGTCTACTAATTGATAGTTCAAACCCCTCTCTACGCATGGTTTCAATTAATATTCCTAATTGAAGCTCGCCTCTTCCTGCAACTTCAAAGCTATCTTTATCATTACTTTGGGTAACTTTAATGGCTATATTACCTTCAGCCTCTTTCATCAATCTATCATGAACCATCCGTGATGTAAGCTTGCTGCCTTCAGTACCTGCTAATGGAGAATTGTTAATGGAAAAATTCATAGACAGGGTAGGAGGATCTATTTGTTGAGCTGGAAGCGGGTTTTCTACTTCGGGTGCCGCAATTGTATCTGCAACGTTGGCTTTTTCCAGGCCAGCTAAAGCTATAATATCTCCAGCTTCTGCGGTTTCAGAAAAAACTCTTTCTAATCCTCTAAAATTGATGATCTTACTAATGCGGCCATTCTCTATAATATCTCCATTACGGGTCATTACCTTTACAGGCATATTGACTTTAGCGGTTCCAGAATGAATACGACCGGTTAAAATACGCCCTAAGTATGCATCATATTCCCTTGTGGTTATAATCATTGAAAAAGGAGCATTTTTATCTGCCACAGGCTCAGCAACATAGCTAATTACCAGGTCTAATAATGGGTTGAGGTTTTCTCTTGGGTCTTTTAAATCTTTTACTGCCCAGCCGCTACGTCCAGAAGCATAAACTACTGGAAAATCTAGCTGCTCATCGTTTGCTTCCAAAATCATAAATAGTTCAAAAATTTCATCTAGAACTTCATCTTGGCGAGCGTCACTACGGTCTATTTTATTAATCACAACTATAGGTTTTAAACCTAATTTTAGGGCTTTGGTTAGTACAAATTTAGTTTGAGGCATAGGTCCTTCTGCTGCATCCACTAACAGTATCACTCCATCCACCATGCTTAAAATACGCTCAACCTCTCCCCCAAAGTCCGCATGTCCTGGGGTGTCTACTATGTTCACTCTCACATCCTTCCATAATAAGGAAGTACATTTTGCAAGAATAGTTATCCCTCTTTCTTTTTCCAAATCATTTGAATCCATAGCTCGCTCTGCCACATTTTGGTTTTCTCGAAATGTACCACATTGTCTAAATAATGTGTCTACCAAAGTAGTTTTTCCGTGGTCAACGTGGGCTATAATTGCGATATTACGAATTTGGGTCATATATAACTAATGATTAAACTAAAAACTTTTAAAGAATGTGTAGTAAATTAAATGTACGGTAATTATGGCTTAAAAAGACTGTAATTACAATATCCCACTAAAATACTAAGGAAAAAAGTCATGATTTATATTCTAACTAATAAAAAACTTTGACTGTAAGTAGTAAAGAATAGTAATATTAGTAACTTAAAAAAGCCTTTCATTTATAAGTTACAACTAATGTGAGTTAGTCGTTTAAATGTCGGTATTATACATATTCCCATAATCATATTAGATAATAATGAATAATAATTTAAATTTACTTATAACCATTTCTTTATCCTTAGCTATTATATTTGGTTGGCAGCATTTCTATGAAAAGCCAAGGTTAAGCAAGCAAACCGAGCAGCATGTTTCATATAATAATAACATTAATAGTATAAGGCAGGAGCAAAAAACTTCCTTGATATCAAGAGAGGAAGCCCTGATACAGAATTCCAGAGTTGAGGTTAAGACAGACATGGTTCAAGGTTCTATCAATACTAAGGGCCTAAGAATAGATGATCTTACTCTTGTGAAGTATAAAGAAAGTTTGGATGGAGATAGAGCCGTAAATCTTTTGTCACCCTCTAATACTCAGGAAGGATACTTCGCTTCTATAGGGTGGTTAGGCGATGATATGGAGTATCCTAATTCTGATACTGTGTGGCAAGCAAATAAAACAGAAATATCAGTTAATGAGGAAGTAAAGTTTTCTTGGAAGAATTCTCAGGATGTTGAGTTTATAGTGAATATTAGTATAGATGATAATTACATGTTCTCTATTAATTCCACCATAGTCAATAATTCTGACGTAATTATGCATTGGAAACCATATGGTTTAATTAATAGATATTATGCAGAAGACAGTAGTAGTAATAACAATACGATTTCTCATCAAGGTGTGATTGCCTCAGTGGACGATAAATTAAAGGAATTATCCTATGGTGATCTAAAAGATAAAAGAACCCAACATCTAACTAATCAACACGTTAAATGGTTAGGGCTAAGTAGTAAGTATTGGATTACTGCTTTTATTCCAGATAGATCTTACGATTACAATGCAAACCTAACCTATACTATGGATTCTAAACTAGATAGGTATCAGGTAGATTTCGTAGGAAAGCCTCAAATATTAGCACCTAACAGCAGTACAACTATAAATTATAACTTCTTAGCAGGGGCGAAAAACATCAATCTTTTAGATGAATACAGCAAGGATTACAATGTTCCCCTATTAGATAGAGCAGTGGATTTTGGATGGCTATATTTTATAACTAAACCCATACTATACTTGCTGTTATGGCTCAATGATTTCTGCGGCAACCTTGGAATTAGCATATTGGCCTTAACGGTCCTGTTAAGATTATTAATGTTTCCATTAGCCAACTATTCGTTCAAATCTATGAGACGTCTCAAGCTTTTACAGCCAGAAATAGAGAAGTACAAAGAGCTGTATGGAGATGATAAGGCAAGGTTGAATCAAGAAGTAATGCAGCTATACAAAAGAGAAAAAGCAAATCCTTTTTCAAGTTGCTTACCATTATTGCTACAGCTTCCGATATTTTTTGCTATATATAAAGTTTTAAATGTCTCTATAGAAATGCGTCAGGCTCCGTTTTATGGCTGGATACACGATCTTTCAGCGTTAGATCCTATCAATATTTTTAATCTTTTTGGACTAATACCATGGGATCCTCCTAGCATGTTACATCTTGGATTATGGCCTATAATAATGTCAGTATCTATGTATATGCAGCAGTCTTTAAATCCGGCACCTACTGATGCTGTACAGGCTCAGGTTATGAAATTCATGCCTTTAATGTTTTTAGTTATGTTTGCTAAGTTCCCAGCAGGACTGTTGATATATTGGACTTGGAGTAACGTTCTTTCTATCTTACAACAGACATACGTAAACTGGATGGAAAAAAAAGATGCTGCAAAATAATCTCTGGAGAAAAGACATAAAATTTATAGGGGGCATTAGTAGTTTTAGCAACATAACGGTAAAATTGCCTAAGGTTCCTCATGTAGCCTTTATTGGTCGTTCTAATGTTGGGAAATCTAGTTTAATCAACAGCTTATGCAATAGAACCAACCTTGTTAAAGTATCTAAAACTCCTGGGCATACACAGCAGGTAAACTTCTTTAATATGTCGGATAAATTGTTATTAGTGGATTTACCAGGGTATGGGTACACTAAATCAGGAGGATTAAATTTATTACCACTTATTTTAGATTATTTCACATATGTAGGTAACATTAACTCGCTAATTAATGTTTTGGTAGATAGCAGAAGGGGGTTAAAATTAAGTGATATGGATATTATTGACCATCTAGAGAATTGTAAATTAAAATGGCAGCTTATCTTAACTAAGCAAGATAAACTGTCCACTAAAGAGCTTCAAGACCTGAATCAAACTACAAAGGTGAACTTAAAAAGTTTAAAATATAACTCTAAAATACTCACCACAAGTAGTAAAGACAAAGAAGGTGTAGTTCAGATGCGCGCAAACCTGCTTAATACTATTTGTACTTCCACAATTTAGCAAAAGTTCGTTGCCCAAAATAAAAACTTATAATTCCTGCAAAAGCTGCTTGATCATCAGCTGACCATAGAATATCAACATATTGAACAAATGGTTCTGCTTTAGATAACGCAGAGTATTGAATAAATTTCATAACGGTATACATAATAAAAAAACTATAAGCCAGCACCGGCCTTACAGAGGCATTAAACCCATCGATTATTTTTATACCGGTTGTTTTATACTTAAATGAATCATTAGAACTGGTTGTCACTCCTCTATTAGGAAACAATATTTTTTCGTATTTATCTAAGTGATTTGGATCTAAGTTTTTATTTAAAATATCTAGATAGTGCCGTTTATCTTTATAGTCTTGCCATAAGCGCAACAATTCGGGAACTACCGAGCTAAAAAAACCAACCATAGTAGCAAGTAATGTCATCATAAAGTTTTCCTATATAAGTTAATAGAACTACTATAATATTTTTCAATTAATGCACTAATAGCTTTTTAATTAAATCGTTTTAGCCCTTATGTGATAACTTATCTAAATATGGAGATCCTTAGATTTGATGCTGCTTTTCTCTCTAGTTGTTAAATAACTCAGTCCACAAATCTATTATTGTCTTTATGTTAACTATCTGTACCAGCATTAACATCTGTATTGCTTCCAAGTATTCGGTTTGCAATATTTTCGTAATCATGGTTATTAGCAAACATAGTAGTATCTTGTTCTGATTGATTAGCTACATTAACATTAGCATTATGTGAAATAAGGAGTTTTGCAATTTCATTTTGATCCAGGAGTTGAGCTAGTGCAAGAGCATTGCATCCTTGAGAACTAGCTGCATTAACATTAGCATTATGAAAAATAAGGAGTTCTGCAATCTCTTTGTGCTTATTACTTACCGCAGCCATAAGAGGAGTGAGTCCTACTCCATTGGCGGCATTGACATCTGCCTTCTCCTCAATAAGTTTTTTCACAGCATCTAGGTCGCCTCCTTGCACATTAGTCATAAGAGGGGTTGCTATTGGCGGATGATTGATATTTGCTTCACCTCTAGGATTTGCTAGTATTATCGGTATTGCGTTTTCCATAATATAATCCCTTGTTAAGTTATTAGTTAAAGTTAAGAGCTTATGTTCTCTTTGCAAAACTAAGATAATGATAATTTAATTAATTATCAAGCTTAATGTAGTGCTCGTGAACCTAGGGTTGCGCCGCTTGGTTTTGTTGTATAGATCTAGATCAACAAGTTGCCCCCTGATGCCGTCAGGTTAATTCTCCGATCTTAGCAAGATTAGTTAAAAAATTAAGCTATTAGTTTTGCAGCGAAATCGCAGAAATAGCTCATAGCATAATCTGAATTTCGTTTAAAGATTGTTTAGGGGGCTATATGTCTTTTATGGATGCAAATTTTTGATTTACGTATTCTACAAGGAATTTTACATTTTCCACAGGAGTTACTGGTAAAACGCCGTGTCCTAAATTAAAAATTAATTTTTTTGGATCCAGATGTGTAAAAATCTTATCGACGTTTTTAGCTATGATTTCTTTGTTGGTTAGTAATATGGTTGGATCTAAGTTTCCTTGTACTATATTTTTTTCCTGCCAATCTCTTATAACGTGTAAAGGCACGGTTTCATCTACACTAATAATGTCCACAGGGCATTCTTTAATATAATTATTATATAGAAACCCAGATTTCCTAGGGAAACCTATTATCGGTATATTTGGATATTTTGATTTAATGGCTAAGATAATTTTCTTATTTGGCTGTACTACATATTTGTCATAATAACTACCTGCAAGAACGCCAGCCCACGAATCAAAAAGTTGTATTATGTCTGCACCTGCAGCAATCTGATTGAGTAGATAGTCAATTGTTTGTTCTACGAGTAAGTCTATCAAAGAATTTAGAAATTCCTCGTTATTGTAAGCTGCTTTCTTACTGTATATAAAATCACTTTTACTTTGTCCTTCTAAGATATAGGTAGCCACTGTCCATGGGCTACCAGCAAACCCTATAAGTTTCTTATTTTTATCTAGTTTTCCCCGAACCTTACTGATTGTCTCATATACATGTGGAAGTTTATTATTCCCTGTCCTTAATCTTCTATAGTCCTCCATAGAAGTAACTCTAGAAAGTTTGGGACCAATCCCCTTTTCAAAACTTAGATTCAAACCTAGATTATCTGCTATAAGTAATATATCAGCAAATACTATAGCCGCATCTAGATCGAACCTCTTAAGTGGTTGTAGAGTGACTTCTGAGGCCCATTCGGGGTTGTAGCATAATGATAGGAAGTCAGAGGCTACCGCTTTAATTTCCTGATACTCTGGTAAATATCTACCAGCTTGTCTCATCAGCCATATTTTAGGCAAAAGATTTGTCATATATATGCTATCCTAATAAAAATTAACGATAATATTTAACACTCTAACTATTTAGACAGGATATTTTTCTACTCCTGCTGCAATAATCAAGTGTGCTTTTTCAGTATCTCCCCACCCTGTTATTTTTACCCATTTACTAGGTTCTAAATCTTTATAGTGCTCAAAGAAATGAACTATCCTATTTTTTAACATTGGGTCAACATCGTCAATTGAATTAATGCTTGAAAATGTTACATCAACTTTATTTACCGGCACAGCTATAATCTTTGCATCAATACCGCTTTCATCTTCCATCAGCAAAACTCCTACAGGCCTACATTTAATAGATGCTCCTGGTATAATTCCATAATGAGAAAGCACTAATACATCTATAGGATCTCCATCTTCACCTAATGTACTTGGTATGTAACCATAGTTGCAGGGATAGCGCATTGCTGTTTGCATAAATCTATCAACCATTAAACTGTTAGTGTCTTTATCGACCTCATATTTTACAGGGTCGCCATTCATGGTGATTTCTATTACTACCTTAATTTCTTCTGCTGAATTGCTAGCATGTATATTGGGAGTTTGCATTTAGTTTATATGACTATAAATTATAATAGGGTTAATTCTAACAAACTATTACTTATAAATAAACATGTACTTATGCCGAGTATATTCTTTTTCTATTAAGGTTCTATATGGCCTATTATTAATATTATGGGCATAATTTGCTGATGTTTCAGGGCATATTTACAAATCGACTAATCCCGCTAGATTATCTGAACCACCTGTTGGATGTACTTCAAAACAACATTTATTGGAGTAACCTAAATATTCAGATATTAGATCTATGACTGAATCTGGCTCAAGGGCCTGTTTTAGCTCAGGATGTACTATTTTGGGTGTAACGTTACTAGAAGCTGCAACGGTAATGTAATCTCCCTCCCCGGCTACGTCTACTACTAATTGCATCTTAGTTAAGATTTTCTTAAGTGCATTTTTCGTAAAGCGCTTAGAGTCTGCTGAGCTGCCATAAACATCAATCTTATATTTACCATCCCCCGTAACAGTTGCTGGTATTTTTAGATATGAATTATTAGACCCTATGCCAGCATTTATGGGCCATAAAAGTTCAGGCCCTATGTTAACACCGGCTTTAAATACCTGAGAAGCAAAACTATCATAATCAAATTTCAAACTAACTCTCATAATTACTTAACCATTCTCAATTTAACTAATTAACTATAATGTGTACGTAAAGAACTTTAAAGTATAGAGGGCTTTTGATAATACAATTGTTAGTTAAAGCGATATATTTACAAGGCGTATAAGAGTAATAATAGATTATTGGTAGACTATATATCTGAAGTTATATGCTTGTTAAATACTAAGGTAACAACTAATGA
>JACKZZ010003611.1_pt1 | contig 22910 bp, 8 predicted proteins | sample 8027871 | NCBI WGS metagenome assembly JACKZZ01 (sample SAMN15724774, study PRJNA655200) | protist metagenome | isolation source: fluorescence activated cell sorting (FACS) single amplified genomes of... | place: USA: West Boothbay Harbor, Gulf of Maine | collected 2000-07-19 | reverse complement strand
CACTTGTGCCCCCGCTGCAGACACAATCATGTTCGCCGTGACGTTCTTGACCGACCTAAATTCACTGATTAATTTTGTGTTTAAGTTGGGAATTGCCAGTAAAACTGATGTTGATGTTGCTCTTGCCTGTTGAAACAAACGATGCTCCCATTTAAAAAAAATTACTGAGAAGACAGAAATGCATGGTGACTCGCTGTTCAAACCACTTGTTTGTTATTACTGTATTGTTTTGTCTTTTGATTGTCACGACTATGAGGTTATTAGTTATTAATACTGCTTCTGTGGTATGTTTCAAAGTTTCGTTGCTGAATATGGAGAAAATGCATGCCGTAACATGGATTCACGTAGAGTTCGCGCACGCGGCTGCATGGTAGACGTGGTGGACCGTCTGAACATACCACTTCATCGATTCTTACACGCAGTACACAAGCTGCTGCAACAAACCCAAAATATGACGTCCCAGAATGAGAAAAAGTCGGAGCCCGTCAAAATACCGTTGCAAGATGCAGGGAGCTTGGTTTGGGGTCAACCAGTACAGAGTGGCTCTGTTCCCAACAGAAGGAGTGGGCACTCTTTCAATATTGTCGGTACTAATGCATTTTTATTTGGAGGTATTGACCACAAGTCGCCCCCGGGTCCCACAAACGACATTTTTTGCTTGAAACTGCAGAACGATGCTTTTGTTTGGAAGAAGATTGTTGGCGAAGCTGACGCCCCCATAGCAAGGTGGAAACATTCTGCAAGTGTTGTCGATGGAACTGCAATTTTAGTATTTGGAGGGTTCCATAGCAGCACAAATCGCCTTAACGACGTCCACATATTTGACACCGTATCTCTTTCATGGTCACAGCCAATCGATGCTCAGTGTGATTTTACTCCTCGTGGTAACCACATCCCAAAAAAAAACGCTTGGCCGTTCACCCCTACGCCTAGAGGTGCTCACAGTGCAAATGTAATAGGAGATTCCCTCTATGTTTTTGGCGGATATGGAGGCAACGGTTACAGCCGCCGTGATTTCAATGATATGTACTCTCTGGACTTGACTTCATTTGCCTGGCAGAAAATCAAATGCTCGGGAAAGACCCCAGAACCACGATCAGGGCATACTGGATGTGTTGTAGGGAAGCAGATATTGATATTTGGTGGGTGGAACAGCCATTCCCAATTTAATGATCTTTATATTTTCAATACTGGAACATGTTCATGGGAGCAAACAGATGTCTCATTTGGTCTCCCTAGGTGGAATCATGGAGCCTGCGCCGTTGAAGCAATACCAAATTGGAAAATGTTTGTATTCGGAGGAAGTGCAGGTAATTTGGTTGAGAAGAAAGCTGCGCAGGGGACTTACGTAAATGACATAGCTGTATTGGATACTGGCTCGATGATGTGGAGTTATCCCGAAACTGCTGGTGAGGCACCGCTGCCTCGCGCAGATTCTGTTTTAACTTATGATGCCAAGGGCAGTCGTTTACTAATGTTTGGGGGCTGGGCAAACCGTTGGTTTGGGGATATACACTCTCTTGACGTTGGCACGGTCGTCGGGCCACCTTACGCGATCATGGGAATTGAACCTAGTATTGGCCCGATCACAGGTCAGCAAGAAGTTAAAATAGAAGGCATCGATTTCGTTGACACTCCCTCTGTCATAGTACGTTATGCTTGCAAGAACGGTTACCTTGATGTCCCAGGACAGTACGTGAGTGCGACTCAAGTAACGTGTGTTTCCCCTGACTTTTCTGAGTTAGGGTCTGGCACTGTTAACGTCCGTATCGCTCTTCGAGGGGATTCGTTCACGACAACGTACCAGAAGTACACATTTTTTGCTGTTACGGATGCAAAAAAGTGCATTTGTTTTGGTCCAGGTGTGTTAAACCACGGTGCCATTGGAGTTGAAACGGTTTTTATAGTGCAAGCAGCAGACGCTAGTGGGAAATTCCGTGATACAGGTGGCGACAAGTTTACTATCGAGATTGAAAGCGCAAGCAGCGGTGTGAAAATCCCAGTTCAAGTTAATGATTCTGATGATGGTCGATATATGATCACGTATACTATACCCGATGAGGAAGTATATGAGATATGTGCGAAGTTCGAGGGAACATTTGGCGGAAATTCAGGACATCTGCAAGGGTTCCCGCTGACAATTCAAATGGACGCGAACGCAAGCAGAGAAAAAAATAGTATGACAGGCCCCCTTGTTATGGATGCCATTCGTCAAGATATTGCAGAATTGACGAAGTTTACCCGAGAAACGCAAGCAGGCTTGGTTGCGAAGGTTCCACAAGATAATGTCAAGGCTCTTGTGAAAATCAAGGAACATATTCACAATGCGACCAGTCGGAGGGTCATCACTAATTTACGTTTTGATAGATCTCGTGCTATCATTGAGTACTTAGAAGGAGAAGGTGGCAAAATGGGTCGCCTTCTGGATAATTTAACCACTGCCCGCAATTTGTGGGATCAGCTTCAAGAACAAGTTCCTATAACGAAGACTAGCATAGCTCCTTTGGTCAAAATACAGGGAGCTAAGGCGAAAGTCGAAATCGCATTTTATGAGAGCCAAGTGGCAGATTACATCAAAGGTTTCAAACAATTAGGCTTTTGGTCTTACGAAGCTGGGCCAGATGGAGCACGAAATTTGATTGATATTGCCGAGGCAGAACACAACGAGAGACAGAAAGATTGTGATCAGCGTCTCCACCTTGCAGAAATGTTCGAATGCTCTGAGCTTATGGAGGGTGCTAATGCGATGATGCAACACGTCAAAGACCATCTTGGATGGGCTAGAGAAATGTGGGATGCCATTGACTCTTTTTTAACATATCAAGAAGATTGCAGGAATGCCCTATGGGTCGTAGCTGATGCAATCGCAATGGAAGAAGAATCCAAAGTGACAATGAGAGGTATTAAAGCCATTCGGAAAGACCTTCGTTGGTGTGATGCGTACCAAGTTGTTGAAATGCAAGTGAAAAATTCAGCGAAGACGTGGCCACTTCTTAGTGCCTTGCACCATCCGGCGATGCGACCCCGTCATTGGAAAGCATTGATTGAGAAAACAGGCCGCCAATTGGTGTATGATGATCCGGGTTTAGAACTAGGCCAAGTTCTTGATCTGCAACTTCACGAATTTGACAACGACGTCGAAGAAATATGTGATCAGGCTCAAAAGGAGGAAAAAATGGAGTCTATGCTAGTAAATTTAAAATCTTCATGGAATGACATACGTTTTCAATCCGACCCTTACAAAGATGGATCAGAGGTTAAATTATTGAAACTAAGCGAAGAAGATTTTGAACAATTGGAGTCGGATCAATTGCAAGTACAGACTATGATGGGTAGTAGATTTTTGAAAACATTTGACAAAGAAGTGATGCACTGGAATAAAACACTAAGAGTTGTCAGTGATGTTGTTGCCGTTTTAACTATCATTCAGAGAACTTGGTCGTACCTTGAACCACTTTTTATTGGTTCCGCTGAAGTTCGCCGTGAACTACCAGAAGATGCCGAGCGTTTTAGAAAGATTGACCAAGACACTAAACATATTTTGGTCCAAGCATGGCAAACGAGAAATGTTTGTGCAGCATGCAATGAGGATGGCCTGCTTCAATCTCTAGAAAACCTTCAAGGCGGGCTGATGTTATGTAAGAAGTCTCTGCAGAACTTTCTTGATGGCAAACGTCGTCAATTTCCAAGATTTTATTTCGTTTCCGAGGCTGATCTTTTGGATCTATTAAGCAACGCTGGTACCCCAGAAAAATTGTTGGGGCATATTCCGAAGATATATTTAGCTACAAAAACGTTAGAATTAACAGGTGGAGGGGGAGGGAGTCGCCCGAAAGCTACAAAATGGATAGCAAATGTTGGTGTGGAGGAAGTTGTGTTTCAACCTGCTGTGTCCCTTGAGGGGAAGGCGGAAGTTTATTTGCAAACTGTATTAAATAGTATGCAAAAAACTTTGGAAAATAAACTACGTGGATCCATCGATCGCTATACACAGCAAGACAGAATCCAATGGTTGATGAACACAGAAAATGATGAGCCTACTGATCCTGCACAAATATCGCTGCTCGCATCAGCTGTATTTTACGTCCAGGAGGTAGAGCAAGTATTTCTTGCGATCAAGAGTGGGTCCAAGCAAGCTATGGGAGACTACAGTGGAAAGCAGATGATGCAATTGGAAAACTTGATACAGTTGACACAAAAGGATGGCATCGCCAAAAGAGATCGCACCAGAATCATGTGTATGATAACAATGGATGCTCATAGCCGAGATATTGTACAAAAGTTCTTGCTTGAGAACGTTACCGAAGCCTCCGCCTTTCAGTGGCAAGCACAACTTAAAGCCACCTTCAAAAATTCTAATGCTGAGATTGCTATTGCAGATGCAAAGTTTGACTATTCTTATGAATACTTAGGCAACGGGAGTCGATTGGTTATTACTCCTTTAACTGATCGTATTTACGTCACTGCAACACAAGCTTTGCATCTGCGGATGGGATGCGCACCAGCTGGCCCTGCTGGCACGGGGAAAACTGAGAGCACGAAAGATCTTGCTGCAAATTTAGGCATTGTTTGTTATGTGGTGAACTGTTCCCCTGAAATGGACTATCTTTCCATGGGAAATATATTTAAAGGTTTGGCAGCGTCTGGGGCTTGGGGTTGTTTCGACGAATTCAATCGACTAAAGAGCGCAGTGCTCTCAGTATGCACAGTTCAGTTCAAAGCGATTTGCGATAGTATTCGTGCTCACGGGAAAAATGTTATTATCGAAGGAGCTGAAATAGCCGTCAATTACTCGGTTGGTGTGTTTATTACCATGAATCCTGGGTACTTAGGTAGGTCAACTCTGCCTGAAGGGTTGAAAGCTCTGTTCAGACCAATTACTGTAATGGTGCCGGATTTAGTACTTATCTGTGAAAATATGTTAATGGCAGAAGGTTTCCAAACCGCAAGGTCTTTGGCGCGAAAATTTTATGGGCTTTATTCGCTACTTCAGGACCTTTTGTCCCCTCAGAAGCATTATGACTGGGGATTGCGGGCTGTCAAGAGTGTGCTAGTCGTCGCCGGTGCATTCAAGCGAGCAGACCGTAACTTAGCTGAAGATGCTCTGCTTCTAAGAGCATTGCGCGATTTCAACACTCCTAAGATTGTCCAACAAGACGAAGTTGTCTTCTTCGGGTTATTGAAAGACCTCTTTCCAAATATTGACCCTCCCCGGAAAGTTGATCTGGATTTGGATACAGCATGTCGCAATGCGTGCGCGGCTCGTAGAATATGGCCTGACGAAAGTTATTTGCGAAAATGTATAGAATTAGAAGAATTACTTGCAATTCGTCACTGCGTTTTTGTTATGGGATTGCCTGGAGCCGGAAAATCAGAAGTATGGACCACACTAGCTGCAGCACGAGGGTCCCTAGGGCATAAGACGACATGCAAAGATATTAATCCAAAAGCCGTGACACCAGAGGAATTGTATGGTTACATATCATTTGCAACCAGAGAATGGAAAGATGGCGTACTGTCTCAGATTATGCGTGACCTTGGAAACCTTCCTGATGGTATGCCGAAATGGATTATTTTAGATGGAGATCTAGATGCAAACTGGATCGAAAGCATGAATAGTGTCATGGATGACAACCGTATGCTTACGTTGGCAAGCAACGAACGCGTCCCCCTAAATAATAATATGCGCATGCTTTTTGAGATTCGCGACTTAAATTTTGCAACACCTGCAACAGTTAGTCGTGCCGGGATATTGTTTATCAGTTCCGAAAAGGGGGCGCAATGGCGGTCTCTAATTGCAAGCTGGGTTCAAAAATTACCTGAAGCATTTGTAGATGAGGTAAGGGAAGCCTTGGGTAATTTATTTGAACGCTATTGCGACCCAATTCTGAAGCACATGAAAAAAAACCTTAAGACGATTGTTCCCATGGTTGATATTACTCTTGTCCAATCTCTTCTGTCCATGTTGCAGGTGCTTCTGAGAGACCCATCGAAGTATGCTCGAAAAACTGTTACAGACGCTGAGAAAGAACTCGAACCCATATTTGTATTTTGTGCGATATGGTCTTTTGGATCATCGGTGTCTGAAAAAGACGGAGAAGACTATAAAAAGGCCTTTTCTGATTACTGGCGTTCTACATGGAAAAATGTTCGTATTCCTGCCAGAGAAACCATATTTGATTATTTTTTAGACAGCGAAACTAATTCCTTTGATCAATGGAAAAATTCGGAATATTTTTACAACGTGGAGTATACCAGTAGTGTTCCTATGTCCCATGTCACGGTACCAACGCCGGAAACTGCAGCGGTTTCTCATTGGATGAAAAAGCTGATATCGAAACAGAAACCAGTCATGCTCATTGGTTTGGCAGGTTGCGGGAAAACACAGCTTGTTGGAGGAACCTTAAAAGGTTTGGATTCTGCAGAAACTCTCACCACGTTAATTAATTTTAATTTCTTCACCAATGCAAAGTTGCTCCAAGGAACCATGGAAGCTCCCCTTGAGAAGAAAACGGGGACGAATTTTGGCCCCCCTGGCGCAAATTCTCGGATGGTATACTTCTTAGATGATTTGAACCTACCAGAAGTCGATTCGTATAACACCCAGAGCGCCCTCGCTCTGGTCCGTCAACACCTCGATTATGGGCACTGGTACGATCTTTCAAAAGACATTATTTCTGTAAAAAATATTCGCAGGTGCCAGTATATAGCGTGCATGAATCATACAGCTGGGTCATTCGAGATTAACCCACGACTTCAGCGGCACTTTACTTCATTTGCAATAGGGTTTCCTGGACCGACGTCTTTGTTGACCATTTATCAAACATTTCTTGATGGTCACCTCAAGCTGTTTTCATCTGAGATCCAACAACTGTCGAGTAATCTCATCAATGCGGCGTTAGTGCTACATTCAGGGTGTGTTAAAAACTTCCGAAAAACTGCAAAAAACTTTCATTATGAATTCAATTTGAGGCATTTGTCGAATGTCTTCCAGGGTCTTTTGGTTGCAGGGCCTGAAAGCTTCAGCAACCCCTCTAAGTTTGTGCAGCTGTGGTTACACGAAAGCGAACGTGTGTATGGGGACTTGCTTGTTTCGAAGGGCGATCTTGGGCGATATAAGTTGGATGCGCAAACGCAAGCAAAACGACGATTTCCAGCATTCAATATGGCTAAGTATTTCGCCGTTGAAAATGCCGACCCCCTCATTTTTTGCCATTTTGTTGACGGCTACAATGAAAATGAGCGCCAATACGATCAAGTGACAAATATCGAAAGTATAACTGACATTTTTAAAGCGGCTTTGTTTGAGCACAATGAAGACAACCCAGCAATGAATTTAGTATTGTTTGCAGACGCAGTAAAGCATGTATGTCGCATATCTCGCATTGTGCTAAATCCTGCTGGCCACGCACTCCTCGTTGGAGTTGGTGGGAGTGGAAAAAGGAGTCTTTCCCGTTTAGCTGCTTTTATCTGCTCTTATTTAGTCAAACAGATAATAATAACCTCGAGTTATACGCTCAATGATTTCAAGACTGATTTACAACAAATGTACAGACGAGCGGGTTTGAAAGATGAAGGAATCATGTTCCTCTTTACAGATAGCCAAATTACAAACGAACGGTTTTTAGTTTATATGAACGACTTACTATCAAGTGGAAATGTGCCAGATCTGTTTTCGATTGAAGATGTAGATGATATTATATCCACAATCACGCCAAAAGTTAAAGCGAGTGGTGTTGCTGTTGAGCGAGGAAACTGCTGGGAGTTTTTCATTAACACAGTAAGAAAGAATTTGCACGTGGTTCTATCATTTTCTCCAATGAGCGATGACTTCCGCATTAGGGCTCGAAGGTTTCCTGCACTGGTGAACTGCACGTCAATTGATTGGTTTCAACCATGGCCGAAGGATGCTTTGCATCGTGTAGGACAGCAGTTTCTATCCCAGTTAGACATGCCGGAAGAAGTAAGAATAGGTGTCGAAGGATTCATGCCGTATAGTTTTGAAAGCGTCAACGAGGCTGCACTTACATTTCTTGAAGTCGATCGTCGTTACTGTTACACAACGCCTAAATCATATTTGGAACTACTTGGTTTATACGTCTCAATGCTCAATAAAAAAAGACAAGAATCCGAAACAGCAATATCCCGTTTAAGCAATGGTCTGGAAAAATTACAAAGTACTGCCGAGATCGTCGGGAATCTAGGAGAAGACTTAAAAGTTAGGCTTGAAGCTGCTGAAATCGAGAAAGAGAAGGCGGAAGGTATGGCGGAAACTGTGTCGAAAGAGAAAGCGATAGTTGAATTAGAGGAAGGCAAAGCTCGCGAAGAAGCGGCAAAATGTGAAGCTATTAAAGAAGAAGTTTCAGTTATTCAAAAAGACGCGGAAGAAGATTTAAAAAACGCAGAACCCCTCGTCTTACAAGCAATGGCAGCATTAGAAACGTTAGACAAAAAAGAAATTGGCGAGTGCAAGACCATGGCGAAGCCACCTAAAGGCGTTGATGATGTATTTGCAGCAATAATGGTATTGCAGGCTGGAATAATGAAGGGCGTTACAGTAACTAAGAATGGAAATGTCAAAGATCGCAGTTGGGACGCATCGAAAAAAAGTTTATTGAGTAATGTCAGTGGGTTTCTGGCTGGTTTGAAATGTTACAAGGAATTTGTTGATAATTTTGAAGTGCCGAAAATAAATTGGAAAGAAGTCCGGCCATATTTGGCTATGGAACATTTCAACGTTGAAACTATTGAATCAAAAAACCGAGCGGCTGCAGGATTATGCGCGTGGGTTGTTAATATTGTGAAGTACCATGACACTATTGTCAGCGTCGAGCCTAAGCGACTTGCACTTAAAGATGCAAACAGTCGTTTGTCGACAGCAAATAGTATACTTGCTGGAGTCAACGAGCATGTTGCAGGTCTTACAACTCGATTAAGAAAGTTGACAGACGCTTACGATGAGGCAAACCGGAAAAAACAAGCCGCTATAGACGAAGTAGAACTGGGGCAGCGTAGATTAGACCTTGCGCAACGCTTGACCGGAGCACTTGGCTCTGAAAAAGTGCGCTGGGCGGATAGCATTGTTATCCTTCAAAGTCAATCAGCGTTTCTTATCGGCGATGTCTTGCTTGCCAGCGCATTCATATCATATATAGGGCCATTCACGAAACATTACCGAGATATCCTAGTAAATGAAAAGTGGGTGCCCTACTTGTCTAAAGCCTTGGGTCTAGACGAAAACATGCAACCAAAAGGGGTACCGATAAGTCCAGACGTAGACCCGCTAAAGATTTTGTGCACCGAAGCAGATATTGCGCGCTGGAACTCTTTTCATCTACCTGCCGACCAAGTATCGATTGAAAATGCTGCTGTTACAGCGAACAGTGCGCGATGGCCATTGTTGATTGACCCACAGCTCCAAGCAATAGCATGGGTGAAAGAAATGGAAAAAGAAAGTGGGCTAAAACTTTTAAGGCTCGGGACGAAATCAATGATGAAAGACATTTGTCATGCAATTGAGTATGGAGGGGTTGTAGTAATCGAGAACATGTACGAGAAACTCGATGCGGTACTAATGCCAATCGTCGCGCGTCAAGTGTATTTTCGTGGAAAAAGACGGTTCATCAAATTGGGCGACGACGAAATTGAATGGAACGAAAAGTTTAAATTCATGTTGCATACAAAGTTAGCAAACCCCCACTTTGCACCAGAACTGCAGGCGGAAACAACGCTGGTGAATTTTACTGTTACCGAATTGGGCTTGGAAGACCAGCTTTTGTCGTTGGTAGTTCGAAAAGAGCGCGCTGATCTAGCAGAACAGCGAGCGCATCTTATCCAACAAGAGAACCGTTTTAAATTGAAATTAAAAGAACTTGAAGATGAAATTTTGTTCCGACTTGCCTCAGCAGAGGGTGACGTCACAACGGACGTTGCATTGATTGAAGCTCTTGAAGATGCGAAGAAAACATCTAATGATATTCAGGCAAAAATGGAAGTTGCAAAAACGACTCAAAAAAGCATTCAAATTACCAGCGAAAAGTATCGAGAGGTCGCAGCAAGGGGGGCTCTCTTGTTTTTCTTGATGAATTCGTTAAGTCGGATTCATTCCTACTACATGTATTCGTTAAACGCGTTTGTTGTAACGTTTTTACGAGGCATCGACATGGTTTCAGATTCTCGCAATGCCGATGGCGCAAAAAAATCTCTCTTGTCCCGCTTTAAAAAAGCAGCTAAGAAGGTTATCTTTGTACAACGCTTTAGTTGGAACAGCGACTTGTTACATGGCCATTCCCTACCTACAACGCCTGAATCGGTTGAAATATCGCCGTCGATTACAAGCATAGATTCTGAGGGTCTCACAGACGAAAAGTTGATCGAACGATGTTCTGTTTTAGTGAAATCAATTACTGCGGTCGTGTTTAAATACATTAGGCGTGGGTTGTTCGATGAACACAAACTAACTGTAGCGATGCAACTTACACTTAAGTGTAATGTTCAATCGAAAAAATTAAAAGAAGAGGAAGTTGCCACCATAATTTTACCCTCTGTCTCAAAAGATCCAGGTGGTAAAGGGGTATTGTCCGAGTGGCTGACAGAATCTCTTTGGGCGAAATGCAAGGGGCTTGAAGAGCAACTGTATTCCCAGTTCAAAGGTTTCGGCGATGATTTGCAAAATGATTCAGATGAATGGAAGGAGTGGTTTGATTCACCCACCCCAGAGAATACGAATCTTCCTGGAAAGTATGGCGAGTTAACTATCTTCAGTCGTTTGCTTGTACTTCGTGCTCTCCGTGCTGACCGCCTCACTTATGCTATCTCTAATTATGTTTCTGATTCACTTGGGGATTCATTTATTAACCAGAAACCATTTGATATGGCTGGTGCATACCACGAAAGTTCCCCAGCTACCCCAATATTTTTTACTTTATTTCCAGGCGTCGATCCCACATCGTGGGTGGAGAATTATGGCCGTGAGATTGGGATTTTAAAATCGGGTAAATACCAAAATATATCAATGGGACAAGGCCAAGAAGAGCGAGCAGAAAAAGCCATCGAGCAATTTTCCCAAAATGGAGGATGGATTTTTTTACAAAATGTCCATCTCATGACTGATTGGCTACCCCTTATGGAGCGGGCATTAGAAAAAGCTGCGGAACATGCGCACCAAGACTTTCGGTGCTTCATATCAGCTGAGCCGCCTCCCCTCGCACATATGAAAATTCTTCCTGAATCTTTACTTCAGTCTTGTATAAAGGTTATGAACGAAGCCCCTGCTGATTTAAAGTCAAATTTACAACGAGCATGGGCGAACTTTTCAGAAGACGACATTAGGACGTGTTCTAAACCAAAAGAGTACAAAGCTTGCCTATTTGCCTTGTGCTTCTTTCACAGTATTGTTCTTGGTCGAAGAAAATTTGGCCAACAAGGATGGAGTTCTAAATACTCTTTTAATACTGGAGACTTGACTATATGTTCAAGTGTTTGCAAGTCATACATTACGGGAAACGATGTTGTTCCGTGGGATGATCTGCGATATATCTTCGGACAAATTATGTACGGAGGTCATATAACTGACTTTTGGGATAGACGAACAAATACAACGTATCTGGAAGTATTATTCCGCCCAAGCATATTCACAGGGTGTGAGCTTGTGCCATGCTTTGAACCATCCGAGGCATTGACCGAACTTTTTCTTTCTCCAGACCCCTCATCCACTTCATATATGGGTTATAAAGACTACATAAATGATGTTTTGCCGACGGAAGCCCCAGTATTATTTGGGCTTCACCCGAACGCTGAAATAGGCTACTTGACAGCAATGGCAGACAGCATGTTCGAAACAATTTTGTCCCTGCAAGGTGGCAGTGGTGGCGAAGACGATGCCGACATGGCAAACAATATTCGTGAAACTCTTCGGTTTGTTTTGGATAGTTTGCCCGATGAGTTCGGCATGATCGACATGAATGAGCGTGCTGAAGTTGAATTTGAAACAGAAGAGGCACCATATATAATTGTTGTTCTACAAGAATGTACCGCTATGAATTCTCTTCTTTCGGAGATGCGCAGATCCTTAAGTGAGTTGCAGAAGGGTTTGGAAGGCGCCTTAAATATGACAGACGGCATGGAAGACCTCGCGTCTGCATTGTCTATTGGGCAAGTCCCAGGAAGGAATCCATTCCATAAGTGCTCTTGGGAGTCCCTAGCATGGTGGTCTAAAAAGTCACTGTCACCGTGGTTCTTTGATCTAAAACGAAGGGTTATCCAATTAGAAAAATGGAGCGAACACTTGAAGCGACCACTTTGCTTGTGGCTGTCAGGAATGTTCAACCCTGCTTCATTTAATACAGCAATTATGCAATCAACAGCTAGGGCCCACAACTTACCACTGGACAATATGACAGTCGAATCTAATGTTACAATTATGTCAAGTTCGACTCTTGCTTCGTCTCATCCAGTTGACGGGGCCTATGTAGATGGCCTGTTTATTGAAGGAGCGAGATGGGACAATGATGAAGACGATTTCGAAGAATATGATGTAACAGGAACCAAGTGTCGCGGCCAACTGGCTGATGGCCATGTGAAAGAGCTTCTTCCAGGCATGCCAGTTCTTTATATTAAGGCGGTTCAAGTAGATCCAACTTGGGAGCCCACGGCAGTAGGTTATATGCGGCATAACCCAAAAATGTACGAATGCCCTGTGTACCAAACGACTTTGAGAGGGCCAACTTACGTTTTCCTTTCAACATTAAAAACATCACCTGTGGATGAAGCTGGCAACAGCAGTAAATCGAAGTGGGCATTGCGTGGTGTGGCAATGGTCATGCAAACTGATGATTGAGGCGTAGTAAATTTTTCGTGCCTAGAGCAGAGCACAAAGATAAAGGAAGCTTGCGCGCTTGTTGGTTGTGCGGGTGGTAACCCCCTAGATTGGGTTTGGGTGTGATTTGATCTACCGAGTTTACCGCTGGGCTTGGTCTTGAAATATGCCGCAAAATGTCATGACTTCATACGCTTGTATCATACCACGAGGAAGTGTTCAACAAAAAATATTCACAGTGTGCGAAAGACATATAAATCTCGCTGCCATTTATCATTTGAATTCAATAAAGAAACAGATTTGGATGCATTTAAAACGGCGTTTGATGGAAACAAATTGGTGTAAAACTCAGTGCAAAATCCAGATTAGAGAATTTTGGAATTGGTATTTTGATGTAAAAATGAAAAATTTATTGAATCCAATTCCTGACTTATGCAGATGGCAAGATTTCTGTCAACGAGAGGGCAATGAGGGTGCTCTCCGAAAATTGCGCGAATTGAACCACACTAGTGGGGGAGCTCCCACCGCATCTCTGATTGGTATATCTCTGAGTGGAGCATTCTCACAAGGAGCCATTGACTTCTTGACGCGCATGGCGAAAATCAAATTCCCAAATCCAATTTCCTCTGGTAGTCTCAGCTATTTGCCGGCTCGTCAACGATGGACGGACTGGTATATGCGAATCGTTCAGTGAAATGTGTTAGAGAGTGTTGGCGCAGCCGTCGTTTCAGGGATTCGAATATGGAAAGCTAAGGCCCAAACAGCCCTACGCATGTATTATGCGGCTGAAAGAACAGAAAGGGGACCACGCATCTGGGCTGCACGAATTAGGGGATGCGGTCCCTCAGAATCGGGCATACCGCCGGAGATATAGCCTTTGTTTCCTCCACTTTCCTGTACAGCGACAGTCAAATGCCATGGAACAAGGTTCGTATCGACTACCTTAGCACCCAAGAATGTCGCTTCGCGAGTCTTCTGCACCCCGTCGATGAACAACACGTAACAATGCCATGCCTAAAATAATGTAGGGATGGCGACAAGAAGGTCGCAAGAAAGACATATGTATACTAAATAGTATAAAAAATTATACTAAAAAAACAATACTGTGCTTATGTCATACATACAGGAGCATTAATACTGTATCTATACTATTTTGGCTCCTATGTACTTATTCATATTCAGGAAAAATCTCAATATCGTATCCCTCGAAGTAAAGAAGAGAAAAACAAAAAAAAGAAATCAATAAATTAGGAATTTTACGAATTTTGACTCATCTGCGCACGAATAACCAGCTAACATCATTTGGCATTTTCTTAAGTCGACAAGACCTAAAGTCATACCATACAAAGTTCATTTATACAACCATTATATATCAGTTTTATACAAAATTAAATCCATCAGCTCGAGACACTCGGGCGAAATATTTTCACGTATGGCAGTACAAATTGGGCTTCACGTTGGCTTGTCGAGGAGCCATAGTTAGGATTGATGCTCGGTTATTGGGTGGTTGAGTGCCACAGTCGAATCAAATAAATTCAAGATCGTTTCCCCTCATTTTGAAATCCACTTTCTCTGACTTGATATTATTTATAACCCATTTACTGGATGACTTAGTAGGAGCCTTTCAACATGACTTTTATATAGATTGCCATTTTTTGGATCCAGATCATGCGCTGTGTTGAAATGGTGCCATGCGTCATCTGTACGCCCAAGAGAAGCGCAAATCTTACCCAAATGAAAATAAACAGAGGCTTCGCGGGGAGCAAAGTCACGAACTTCCAGGAGACTCAAGAGAGCATCTTCAAACTGTCCTAATTTGGTAAGGATTACCCCACGCTGAAATGGCGCTTGGGGGTTCGAAGAATTTATGGCCGCAGCCTTCCGAAGCATTTGCATGGCCCTGCTATAGTCAGGGGCATGTAATTGAGCGAGCACCATGCCCAAGTAGCAATATAATATAGACGATTTCGAATTGATAGAAATTGCCCGGTTAAAATGAAATTCAGCGACTGAGTACTTCTCTTGACGAAAATAAATAGTCCCAAGACCGTACCATGCATTATAGTGGCGGCAGTTAATAGTCACAGCCTGTCTGTAACATTCCACAGCTTTGTTGAAGTCTTCATTCGACACATATTCATGGCCAACAAGCGTATAAGCATAAGTATACCTGCAATTTATGTGAATAGCACGTTGAAAAAAACAAATAGCGTTTTCGTGTTCTTTTTGTAGACTGAAGCAATTCCCCACGACACACCATGTTCTTTCACTAAGCCTGTTTTTGGCAATAGCCTCTTGGGCCAAATTACACAAAGATACCGTGTCTTTGAGATGCCACAAGGTTGTGGAATAAATATCTAAGCCACGTGTCCCAAATGGTTCAAGTCGTTGCAGATTCGAAAATGTTTTCTTTGCTTCAGCATATTCGCCTAATTCAAAATACGCGCAAGCAACTTTGTGAAGAACCCATCCTGTATTATACTGTTTCAGAGACAAATTTGATAGCGAGGATAAACATGCAGAGCAATTGTAATCAAGCAGTTGTTGATACGCAGTGGCTAAGAGCGCATAAACATTTAAAACGCACTTTCTTAAAGAAAGACAATGTTCTTCTTCAGACACAGGTTCTTCATGTAGAATGTGATCCGTAACTTTCGTGGTGTTGACTGCTTCGGGAACAGTGTCAACGCTATAAAATATACGCCGAGGTTCAACGATTTCTCCCAGTTCACACAGGGCCTGGTACGAGGTAAACAAAAAGGGGTCCTGCGTTAAACTATGCTGGAAAAATTGTATCGCTTCAGCATACCGCTTTTGACGAACATATATCGAACCAAGTAATTGCATTCCCGACGCTGAGAAAGGAATCTGCGTTAATTCTTTCGAAGAATATTCCGGAGTAACACGCACACGATATAGTTTCCCCAGCAGAACCTTCTCCGCTTCCTGGTCTTTACCTAAGAAAGTAGCACAAACAGCGAGCAAGTATCGGATGCGGGGTGAAGCATGTTTAAAGTGCTCCTTCAGAAGTCGGTATGCACTTATGATTGCTCCCTGTTTGTGATAACAGGTAGCCAAGTAAAACAAATTACTTTCATCTTGACGTTCAGTGAACAAACGTTCACACAATAAGGTTGCGTCCGGGTACAACTGGTGTTCGAGGTACTTCTGAACTAACGTAATCATTGCCATTTTGGTCGGATGGTCGAATAGTCGGATGGAGGTCAGGGTGTTCTTGAGAATGCTGATAATATACACGTTCCGGCTGACTGGCAATTGTGACGCATTTTACACCACTCGAGCCTCGAACATATGCAGAAAGGCAAAAATAATTGCAGTACGTGGGGGGATATGCATTCAACCCATAAAATCTGACAAATTCAATTTCAAACGCACATTATTAAGGACTGAACCTTTTTCACTAGAAGACAAATCGTATTAAGAGAATTAAGAGACACCTAATAAGCGCCAAGTGCTATTTCTATATTATACGTTGAAATATAGATATAGCATTAATATACCTCTTTTGTATTGCTGTGTATATATATAATTCATTAGATATAGACACAGCACTATAAACAACGGTGACGAAATATGTATCTACCACGAAAATAAATATGTATCGAATAATGATTTATTTTTGTAAACTTAGGTTAGAGAATTGACATGGAAATGAAGAAGAACCTTCAAATGTTGGCTTTGAAAGAATTGGGGAAACAGAAGAGGCTGAAGTTGGCTTTTTGACAAATTGAATTAAGGTAGTTTGCTTCACTTTCTTCTCCATTCTTTTTTTAGTAATTTCCTGTCTCATTGTCCTTACAGATACATAATCATCACCAAATGCAGTAGCTGCAATATTAGCAGCTTCTTCCATCCTCATCATGTTTTCTGTTGATATTGCTTCCACTACTTCCACTTCCATATCCATCTCCTCCATAGGTGTTTCAATCTCTTTCAGTATTTCTTTGTCTATTTCTTTTTGGCTTTGGTTCTCTTCCACTCTGACATACTTGTCAAATGCAAAGTGCAGATCCAGTACTGTACTATGTGAAAATAATTGTTTCAGAGCTTCAACAGCAATTTTATACTCTTTAGAACAATTCTGGGCTACTACAACTGTTGAAACTTTTGATTTCAAGGATTTAAGTTCATCCTCAGGCAAACCTGATCCAACCCAAGAATTATCACCTCCAACAAGCCCTTCCATCCTCCTAGTCTGACCTTCACTCAAAATATCTGCTTTTAGCCAACACCTAATAATGGCCTTTTTTGTGATATTGTCCCATGGTGTAGTAATCAATTTCTATGCATCTAAAACATGTGGGGGATGTCCATCCTCAAGTCCCCTTCGCCCATGCCCAGGATCATCACGTAATTTAGCTGGGGCAAATAAACCATCTACTCCCACTTGTTCAAATTTTGCCACAGCATTAAGCAAGCCATATTTGTACAGTTGTTTGAAGGAATAGCCAACTCCCATATCAAAAGGTTGTTTTCTTGAGGTGGTTTTGGGGGGAAGAAAAATTTCAATTGTGCTGGACATGCCTCCTTCCTGGTGGGAAGAGCAATTATCAAGGATGAGTATGTGTTTTTCACCTGGGTACCTTTTGGACATCTCTACCTCAAATATCTTACTCTTCCAATATTGATATGTTGTCCCATTCATCCAAGCTTTGTGGTTGCTTGTGTAATACTTTATTGCTGGAATAGGATAATTTTTTTTCATTCCTTGGTCATAAAAACAATATGGACGTTCTGCAGTGCCAGTCACTAGTATTGGGAGCTTCTCACCTGCTGCTGAGATGCAGCACGCTATTGTTAACCTGTCCTTGGGCTGGTCATCAACACCCCTTGTCTCTTCTTCATCTTCAAAGTCTGCAAGATTTGTGCGACAACACGCAATACATTATTGGCCACATCACCTGCTATGTTGATGTATTCACTTTTAAGCCCAAGTCGAATCAAGGGAAATAGCACCTGTGAAGATTCCGTGGGGAAATAGCACCATAGCACCTAGAAAGGAAATAGCACCATTAAGCAATCATTTGCCACATGCAATCGTTTATTCTACAATGGGAATAGCATCCAGAAGAATCTCAAGAAAAAAAGGGCTTATAACTGAATATTTTAATGGGCTTATAACTGAATACGCACTTCCTAGGCGTAGTCTGTAGGAAGTCCACTGATACAGTACGGGTATCGACGGAATCGACGGGCACTGAGTGCAACTCTTATAGTTATAGACTTAATTATATATACTTTATATTGGTGTATTAACTGGTACTGATGTGTACAAGTTTTAATGCTATGTCGATGCTAGTTGGACTACCTACGCCTGAGTGAAATATTCGCCTGTCTCTTATTAATCCGGGCGTCTCTTGATACGAAATCTCCTCATTTAAGTGGGAACATTGTGAGACGTAGGAAAACGTAGGAAAAATATACGAAATCTGATAGGATACCTGCACGTGAGTACAATAATTTAATAGTACAGAAGTACTTCATTAGTGTAGTCTAATCATAATATCATATAAGTGGGAACATTATGAGACGTAGTATAAGTATAGTAATATCTGATAGGGTATAACATGTGACCACGTGAGCACGTGGTGGGAACATTGTGATACGTAGTAAAAGTATAGTAACATATGATAGATATAATGAACAAGTAAATATCATTGTTGAAATGTGTAGACTCCTTAACGACTCGTTCATTCCGTCTCACAATGTTCACTTCCTGAGATTTGGACCTAAAAGTTTTGATAGGTAAAGGGAAAGACTCTACACACAATTTAGGCTTTGCTTAGTAGGGAATTAGTGCCAATACGGTTCTGTGACCCTGTAATAGTTCTTTAATCCTGACTTTTTTAAATGACGAAGTGAGACGGGACCACTTGCCAGACAATACGGTTCTACCATACCTGTACAGTTCCTATTAAATATATGAAATGCCATCAATACTATCTCTATATAATATATATATTCGTCCTTAAGTGTCTTTTTTCCAGTCTCACAATGTTCTATTTATCTATGTGATCCAATGTATAATTTTTTTTTATCGTCATCCACACATTATTACCTACCTACCATTAGTATAAATTTAAATAAGAACACTATCGAGTGAGCTTGAATGGAGTCGTGGCAAATTATTACACAAGGACATGCCCCACAGGCGAGAACGCGTGTGTCAGAACGTGTGAAAATGGGATTATATCGCACCTAATTTCGGTGACGTTCTTTCATCTATTGACACTATCACGATTTCGATGCCACCCTTATTTTCATGTGCGAAAATTTGAGATGGATCAGACGTATGTAATTCTTAAACCAGAACAGTTTGGTGGAACAACACGTGACGTGCTCTTTCGTTTTGGAAAATTTTGCTATCGAGATGAGCACACAAATTTAGGTGTCAAAGTTTTGACTCTTGATAACTTTTCTCTCGTCCTGAAAGTGTTACAGCAACGACAGGGATCCATGCCTTTTCTTTGTCGAGACAATGACTTGCATCTTTTTCCACAATTCTCTGCGCCTATTGAAGACGCAACGGCCTCAGCTATGTTTGTGAGAGACGAACTTCTTCGAAACGAAGACAAGTTACAAACGCTAAGTGAGTTTGGTATGACTGCCTGGATTGATGATGATTTTGGTGCCTTTTATTTAGAGCTTGGGGCGACAAAGACGCATGCCAAAAAACTGGAAAATGTAGAGATGATTGTTGCGAAAGTTTTTGTCGAGCGCATCTTGTGGTGCATTTTGTACCACGAAGGGAAGTTCTTGATCACCTTACAAGAATCCTTAGGGGAACACGAACTTTTAGACACAAATTTTCCAAAAGTCAATAATCCAAAAAAGATATTCCCTCTTGAACAATATCTGAAGCATGACTCGTGGACTAAGCTATCGCTCTTGCACTCTCCGCTATCAAGCCATGCAGCTGCAAAAACCGCAGACTTTGAGGATCTTGAACACGATGACAGTGACGGTGAGGAAGAGTCCCCTTGCGATACCGAAATTGTAATGAAAGATACCAAAAATATTTTTGAAGAAGGCTACCACCAAAGTTACATTGTTCGACGTCCAAGCTGTCATAGCACACGTAGAAATGTTTTCGTTCGATGTGGTAATTGGTGTTATGATGGAGAAGTGGATTTGGGGCAAATGTCGCTTGCTTTGTCTGATATACCAATGGCTATTCCTATTCTCCAAGCCCAGCAATCCTCATTACGATACGTTAATGAATTTGGAAGATTACGTAAACGCAACCCATGTCGCCGCGCCCTAATGCATCTCTCCTATGCCGCAGCATTTATTGAAGAGCATGCTTCCTCGCCAGCATCGATTAAAGTGTTGGAACAAATGGAATGTTTAAGCTTCCATAATCAGGGCCACTCGTTCGACAGCGGAAACGAAAATATTGTTACTGGAGAAGTGCCGAAGGAATATTTTGAGCTTCAGGTCGCACCTGAGAGCAAGGGGTACGAAGACATTGAACTTGCTGCTACAAAAACTTACGTACGCGGGGTTATAATGGTGTTGATTTATTTTGATGGGTGTATTTACGCGACCTTAGCTGATGGTGAAGGCGACCAACCGTTACTAGATGTTGCCTTCCCAGATATGAGCCGCAAAGGTGGGGGATGCCAATTAGGAACATTTGATCACCCTCACTTCGTCAAGTTGTGTGTTTGGCAAGGGACTGCGTGCAACTTCAATGTATCTCCATCAAAAAAAGCTAATTTAATCGATAATCATCGCTCAAACTTTGATCAGGTAGACTATCATGAACCAATTGGGACTGGAAATAGTCTGGAACGTGAGGGAGATGCGACTTTGTCTAAAGATGGGCAAACATATATGATATTTAAGCATGGAAATTCACCATCACCCACCAACCTACGTTGCTCTGGAACTAGTAAAAGAGCGAACGAGAGAGAAGCATTTTTTCGTTTTGGGGGCTGGTGCTACACTGGTTCTGTCGACTTTGATGTGGAGCCTGGTCAAATGAGCCTGGAAATGGTCAAAGATATTTTGCCTACGCTCGCAGCTCAACAACGGGGAATGTCATTTTCGACAGAATGTGGAGCATTATCTGACCGTTCCAAAGTTTTTCAAGCCATGAAACGGTTGGAACTAGCCGCAGACTTTATTTTGGAACAACTTGCTGTTGCGTCGGACGAATTACAAAAATTGAAAGACTTGCTTGTTGGCAACGGTCAGCAGCCATGGATTGATGGGGAAGGAAACGATGTTTATTTTGAGGTGCAAATGACTGCAGAAGGGGCTGAAATGTTTGCCGAAATTGAAGTTGTTTGTAGCAAGTTTTACACCAAGGGCATACTGCTGTCAATGATATACATCGCGAGCACTTTGTTTATAACCATTAGCGATGCGGATGGAGAACATGCTTTATTGGATTCTAGCTTTCCAGATGTATCAGTAAAGGCTCGAGGATACAATTTGGGCATTAAAGATCATGCATTTTTTAAGAAATTTTCAATCTGGGAACGCACACCCACTGATGGTCGCGATAATGAGGAGCCAGATAAGTTTCCTAGTATCAAGCCTTCTCTGCTAGGAGTAAAAGAAAGTGTGGATAAGAAAACGCGTTTTTTAAATCAATGCGGGCGGACAGAGAGTAATGATGAAGGTAACTTTGTAGACTGTGCTCTCACGAGTGAGAGCACCACTTCCGAACAGCCGGTATCCCTAAATCGGATGGCCACGTTCAATTCTCGGGTGAAACCTCCTCACCGTCTTGCCCCGATGAAGAACAACCCGGGTTTGAAAAGCGGCAGTACATTAAAGCTGAAGTCTTTGAAGCCCCTTGGCCATGTTTCTGTTGATTCTCCCTGGGATGAATTTGGAAGACCGAAAGGAACGAAAGCCTTAGGATCTAGACAACTAAAAAAATGAACGCGTGGACGCCTTACTGCACAAATGAAACTAATCTTCAAGTGTTTCTTTCATATCGGGAAAGCTTAACTTTATTTTTAATTTTCGAAAATGATTGTTGCTATAGATAGTTTTGTGTAATTCTCCAGTCGTGGTGCCTGTTTTGATGTGTACAAGACTCTGGCATCTACATCTCATGCCATATACTTTCGTATTTATACTACCCCAAAATGCAGCCCGCCAATCCTTATGTTTTTGAAATTATACGAACCTGTAACCAGGTATATAGCAATATATAATCAAAGCTAGAATTGACGAAGTCTTCACGTCGCGAGAGACGACGTGATGGCCAGATTTAGCGTGACGCGTGTCCCAGGAGCCATTATAAGGATCCGAGGATGAGAAGCGTTCATGATGTGTTCATGTAGGGTTGAAAGCAGTAAATGTGTCAATCAAAGTCAGCAGGAACACAGCATGAATACGAAGCGAAATGATGGGTTTTACGTCACTCAAATAGAGAAAACACACATTATATGTCGAACTCACTTTGTTTACGTGAGTTATCTATACAAATCGTACCCGAGGATGCATGACATGCCGAGGGCGACAATGGTCTTGGGAAAGTAGTAGACCTTAACCAAGGCAACGAGAGTTATCTATATTATCGTTCTTTATATTCAAAGAAGATATCTACATTGTACCAAGTTACACTGCAAAGTTACAAACCTTGCTTGGCTAAAACTATATGTTTAATTAAAAAACAAAATATATAAGTTAGTAACATATGCTTTAAGACTCTCATTTTAAATCATCAAAATCAAATACAATTTCAGTTTCAACCCTAAAATCTAAAGCGGTTTTTTAATTGGTAATGTTTCTTTTCTTGTGAAAGGCGATCTATACTCAACAAACCGATCCAAATCCCAGTCAAAGTCTCTGAAAACTTCCTCCATCTTTGGAGACTCCTGTGAGTAGATCACTTCTTCATCGAAATCATCAGATTCACTTAGAGGATCGATCTTCCCATTAATTCCGAAAATCGAACAGCGGCTAGAATTTTTTTTTTGATTGCCTGGTTCTGTACGAATCTTTTGGTGTTGAGGGGAATAGATTATCAGTGTCTTTTAAATTGAGTCCAACTGCTGAAGAACCCGGCTGGTGAAGTATTCGGTTACACTTAGCAGAGGTAGTAGTAGGA
>JACKZZ010019523.1_pt1 | contig 22914 bp, 13 predicted proteins | sample 8027871 | NCBI WGS metagenome assembly JACKZZ01 (sample SAMN15724774, study PRJNA655200) | protist metagenome | isolation source: fluorescence activated cell sorting (FACS) single amplified genomes of... | place: USA: West Boothbay Harbor, Gulf of Maine | collected 2000-07-19 | reverse complement strand
GGAATAATAACACTTTTTTTTAACAAATAAGAAGACGATAAAGAAATAAGCTTGTTCAAATATTTTTAACATATATATATATATATATATATAAAAAAATATAATATGGCAAAATTACAACCGCCCCATAGCAACAACAATAATAGCAATAATACATTGCGTAATATTATTTTAATGTTGGCATATATATTAGCATTTTGTATTCGTATGTTTTCTGTTGCAAAACATGAGGATGTATTCCATCAATATGAACCATATTTTAATTATCGAGCAACAAAATTTTTGTTAAAACATGGATATGATGATTTTTTAAATTGGTTTGATGATAAATCATGGTATCCCCACGGAAGAGCTATTGGTGGTACCGTATACCCTGGGTTGATGTATTTTACAGCTAGAATATATAATATATCATCTATGCTCGGTATAAATATAACATTAAGAAAGATATGTGTTTATATATCACCATTTATTGCAGCAAATACCATTTTAGTTATATATTTATTAGCATGTGAAGCCTTAAGAAAACCTGGTAGTAACAATAAAACCATGACTAATGGTACTACAACTAATAATAGTAACAATACAAGTAAAAATAAGAATACGAGAGGAAAGATAAAATCATCATCTATATCTACTCGAGTAGAACTTGTTGGAGCAACTGCTGCTTTTTTTATGGCGATCGTGCCTAGTTTTGTAGATCGTACAATTGCAGGGTAAGTGAAAAAAAAAATATAATATAATATAATTCTTAACCAGTTCCTCCAATATTATTATTTTAGAAAGTAACATACTAACATTATACACACACACACACACAATCATTATCTCCATCTACAGATCATATGATAACGAGGCATTAGGTATGTTTTTCTTTGTTACTACATGTTATTTATGGTTGAAAGCTTTGAATAATAATAATGGCAACATGTTGTTATCTATATTTTGTGCAGTAGTATATTATTGCCTATCTTCTACGCATGGTATATATATATTTGTTGCAAATTTAATTCCATTGCATGTATGTATTTTAATATGTACTGGGTTTTACAGCATAAGGTTACATGCATGTTATGGCATTTTCTTTATAACTAGTACGATAATGTCCATGCATGTGCCATTTATTGGTTTTCGCCCTAGTTTAAAGGTTGATTTTTTTTTACCAATTGTAACTTTTGCAATGTTGCAAATTTATGCGATATATTCTCTTATTAGAAATAATTATCTTCCAGTACATGATCATGTGAATAATATAAAACGTTTTGATGATTTTGTGAAAAAGAAAACCATGCTATTTACGTCAATTTCTATTTTAATCATAGTTTTCCTAAGTAGAAATTATGATTTTTTGCAACAGATTAAATGGTCAGAACGTATTTATGGATTTATAGATCCAACATATGCGAAAAGCAATTCAATGATCATGGCATCATTATCAGAACATCAACCAACCACATGGTCGTCATATTTTTTCGCATTGCATATTATTATGATATTATTTCCATCGGGGATATATCATTGTTTTAAAGATCCATTAACGGATGGCAAAATCTTTTTAATTCTATATGGTGTCGTTGGGTTGTATTTTTCTGCTGCAATGATACGATTGATATTGATATTTACTCCAATAGCATGTATTATTGGTGCAATATCAATTACAGAGACATTGAATAAAGCATTTATTAGTTTAAGACGACAAAAAATACGTGTAGTGGTTAATAATAATAATAATAAAGATGAAAAGAAAACAAATGCTACATCGATATCTCCAAGCAAGTTACCATCATCAACACCAAAAGCTGCAAGTGTTTCAAAAGCAAAAAAATTAAGTAAAACCGAAGATAAAAATAAATTGACGTATCAAACAGAAATTGGTTTCTTCATAGTCATCATTGTCGCAAGTTTATTGGTTTTTTTTACATGGCATAGTATATGGGTTGCATATGAACAATATTCTACACCATCTTTAATTATGTCGGCAAAGAAAAATGATGGGACACCGGTTATTTTTGATGATTATCGTGAAGCATTTAGTTGGATGCGAAAAAATACAAAAGAAGATGCAAAAGTTTTAGGATGGTGGGATTATGGATACTATATCAATTCCATGGCAAATCGTACTTCTATCGTTGATAATAATTTATGGAATAAAAAACATGTAGGAACTGTTGCATTGGCAATGGTATCTAGTGAAGAACATGCGCATAAAATAATGCTTAAATTAGATGTAGATTATGTAATGGTTGTCTTTGGTGGTTTAACTGATTTTAGTTCAGATGATATGAATAAAATATCATGGATGGTACGGATAGCAAAAGATGCATATCCAACATTAGTTGATCCGAAAGAATATTACGTCGGTCGTAGGCGTTATAATGTTGGTAAACAAGGTGCAGCAAAATTATTAAATAGTTTGATTTATAAATTAACTTATTTTGATTTTGGTAAAATAACTACTAATGTTGGAAAACCAACTGGTTATGATCGTGTACGTGGAACAGAAATTGGACGTAAGAAATTTAAATTGAAATATTTCGAAGAAGTTTTTACTACCGAACATTGGATAGTTCGAATATATAAAGTTAAAAAAAAAGACAATTTTTAGAAGGTGTCGTCTGTTGAAAATGTTGAGAGAGTCAATATACTTTTTGAAAAAAATACGACGCGTATATTATACGTATACACGATACACGAAGTCATACCGAAAACACATAAAACTCCGGGTAACAAATATTTTATATAATAATATATATATATATATATATACATTTAAAGCACAAAAGTTTTTAAAAAAGAACACAAAACAAGACGAAATATTATATATTGTATGCAAGACGTAAAATTTCACTTTTTTCATCTTTTTTTACACTAAATATTTAGGGATGTTTCTAATTCTTTGCCTTATATTGAACAAAGGCTGAAGAAATTATATATATACATGTCCATATACATACATACACCGAAAGAGCATTTTATATAGCAAACACTGCCATATAAATAGACATTAGTATCGTATTCCTATTATTCCTTTTTGCGCACATGATAATATGTATACTATTATTATATAGATATAATAAAAAAAATCAGCGCTAACTTATTCCGATTTATTCTCAACTGCTTTTGCGTCGACTTTAACAACATTTTCTTGTACAACAACGAGTGTATAATCTTTACCTGGTGCAATAATAATTTCACGTTTTTTTGTTCGCAATCTTAAATATTCTGCTGTATTTTCACTTGGATCTAACAATGTACTAAGCGCAGCTTGCGACTTTTGGACTAAACCATTCACTAACGCGCAGTATTGTACTGCTTTTTTTTGGTCCATATTGTGTGCTTTTATAGCTATACCATCTGAATTACAAATTAAATATTGTTTCACACCATCGTTCTCCAACAATTTTTTCATTACTACCTCCACCTCATTTGTTTGTTTACCTGCCATCTTTTGCTAGTATTTGTCTTCCTAATAAATTTACAGTATAATATTCGATCACATATATATGTACATCTACATATGTATCATCGATCTATCACGTCTTTCCATTCATCATTTAGTATTTTTCTATACAAAATGTGATGAGAAAGAAGTTTAACAGTTGTTTGTAATACTATTTCCATACTAAATTCAAATATCTGTTGGTACATCAGTTAATTTTCATTTGATAGAATCGAAACTAGTCTCGTCTCCTATCCAATTGTCGTTTATTGTACTTATGTGAGTATTAGAATACCAAAAATAAGTCTAATTTTTTGATTTCAGTTTTACTAACCCTAATACTAACCCGACTATACTTGAAAGAATACAAACACTATTTGCTATTCGATAGAAGATGAAAGATGAAAGTGATTTTGACACGATTTTGTAAGAAAAAAGAGGGGAAAAATCATTAAAAAAGCATATATATATATGAAATACAGGTGTGTAGATAGATAGATAGAACGTAAACATATATATATGTACATATATATAAGAATAATATCTTCAAAACAACATACACGATGAAGATTGCAACAGTGATAATATGTTTAGGATTGGTAATCCAAACAACAATAGCAAGTAAATCGACGTTGTTGAATAATAAGGATAGGAAAACACCAACGAAAATCATTAAACATGATGAGTTATTTAAACAAGCACAAGTAGAATCTACCTCTTTTTTACAAACGATGGCAAAGACAAGTGCAAAATCAACATGGTCTGGTGAACATGGTTTCTGTGAACTATGTATTTATAGTGTGCACCAAGTGCAATACGGCGCGTTACCAACATGTGGTGGTACGACTAAAACTTTTTCATATAGTTCCTGTTCACAAGTTGTACAAAGTATGTTAGCATATGCACATGATGTTATGCATTTAATTAGTTATGGTTGTTATCAATATGACCCATACAGAGGTTGGCAAACGGTCAAACCATGCCCAGCGCATGTTATCTGTGGTAGGTTGCCAAATATCTACGACGAGCAAAAAGAAACCATGTGCCCAGCGGATTATCATTTCCGTTTCCCACATGCATTGGCATCGTTAGCACCTAAAGTTAGTAATCCATTATTGCCATATGCAATAAAACAATATACAAATAATGCAAAAAGTTCTATTTTACAAGAAAACAACGCACCATCCCAAGAGCCAGGTAGTTCATTTATTAGCATGAACAGTCAATTAAGAGGCTCCGCGCCAGCAACGCAGGCGAATTATCCATCCCATGCATATCCAAAATCTGGTATGCCCGGTAGTGCATATGCGGAACATACAAATGGTATGTTAGCACAAGCAACACCAAATCAGTTAACTGCACAAGCACAAGGAAAGCCAGCAGATGAACGTTCAGTCCTTATAGAAGAAAAAAGTAAAACACATGAACCAAAGTTTTTATTGGATGGTATTCAATTACCATTTAAGAAAACTGGTGAATGGATTCGTAAAAAGGATTAAAAAAGAAATTAAAGTATTATATATATATTGAACATATACACTTCGCGTACATCATATATTTCTCTCCCCCCGCTCTCATAAGAATTCGTACCTATGGATCTCTCTTACTCACACCAATCCACGTTTTTTTAAATGATTAGTTATATGAAAGACGTCCCGTACTTAAAAGACTATTATATTTATATAGGATAATAATATAATATTCTTTTTATCCCTCGCTTCTTGCTCCCTCTTATATGCACAAACATTTTTATGATAATTTTTATATATATACACAATATATTTGTGCATCATGTACTACGAACGTAATATATACCAACACAACAACATCATAGATATATATATATATATATATGCCTATGCTGTCTGTATTTGTTTAGCACGTGTAAATAAACTTTCAACAACTTCATCCATTTTTTTAATCGTTTTTAAAGAATGTGCATATGTTTTATCACTGGAATTATCATCAAATACTAATAAATGACCTTTACCTTGGTCTAAAATACCACTAAATTTACCATCTAAAATCATTTGACTCATTTTCGATTCAACTTTGACCAATGGCAATTTAATTTGTTCAGCAACATAGGAAATTTCAACACGGCTATATGGTTCGATGATACGTACTAAATTTTGTTCCAACAAACGTTCACTTAAATCTTTTAAATGCCTGGATATCATCATATCATTTTCTAATTCTTCTTTAAACGTATCCAATGTTTTTTCATAATCTTCCAATGAACGTTTTTTATATGAATCAGAAATGGCTTTTAATGCATTTAAACTTACGCCACTGTATTTAATACCATATTTTCCACCAATCAATGCGCTAACATCATGCGTATCTCCACTCATGATTTTACACAACAACATGTATTTAAAACATTCAACGGCACGTGGATCCCCACCTTTCACACCATCAAATGCTTCAAATGCTTCAAAGAAATATGAATATGCAGTAGTATAATCTTTCTCATCTGCATTAATCGTACCACCAATCATATCGATTTCTGCTTGTGTTTCTGGCGCGACGTAAATAGCATTTGCATTTGTACGCGCTGCAGTAAGCGCTGCTTTAGCTTTTGGGATATTGCTTAAAACATGATGAACTTGTGCTTCCGTCACGTGTATTTCAACTAACAATGGCTTATCATCCAATTTTTTAACTTCCAATACTAACTCTTGAATTTTTTTTAATGCATCTACATATTTTTTTTCTTGTAATTGCAAACGTACCAACCTTGTTTCTAAACGTTGGCGTAAAAACGTTCGTTTCTCTTGCAAGCACCATGCAACGCATTCTTTACATACACTCAATTGCAATTCGACACTATCTGGCACTTTTGCTACTAAATCCATCAAAGTACGTACTATTTTTGCCGTACGTGCTTTTGGTATTTTTGAAAAAAATGGACGTATATCTTTCATTAATTTAACTAACGCTTCACCATCTTTACGTGCAGCAAAAATATTTCCAATTTCATAAATAGCTTTTTCTTGTAAACGATAACCTTCATCGCATTGCATATCAAAATCCGAGCTATTCAATACCGCATTTAAATTTTTCAATGCATCATCTTTATTATCATTTGCTTTCGCTTCACCATACATATTTTGAAAAAATGGTACGGAACCAGGTTTTAACATGGTTACATTTTCATCATTTTTTTCACCTGCTTTTGCAGAACTCATTTTACTTCTTTTTATCTCTGTGTGTATATATATGTGTGTGTGTGTGTAAATATGGATTACTAATGTTATACTAAGTAATAATATATCTTTTATACATATATATCTACTTCTAAATAAAATATGTTTCTGTCGTTTATAATTGTTTATTTTTCGAACAGCACAACATATTTATATTCAATATATTTTTTTTTGAATATATATCTCGGAGGTGGTTCTAATTTCCTATGGTGTGTTGGTGTTAAATATTGTTTAGGTCCAATTCATAGTCAAAAAGCACAAAAGAAGAAGTGAAGAATTCTAATTCATTTTTCATTTTTTTTTAAATTATTTAAGATTGTAGAATGTTTTGCGTGCTGTGTAGGTGCTAGAATTCAAGTATAGAATGTCGTAGCAACAAAATCGTAATACTCTCTATGTAATTTTAGTATATATCGGAATAGCGTTATGTATGAGTTGTGATGGAGTAAGGTTTTTAGCTCTCGACCAACATTTTAATTATTTCAATTATCTAAACTAATGGTAATGGCTTTCCAGCTTTCCTGGGACGACTGGCTTTCCTACTGTACTCTCTGGGTACAAAAACCCCGCTATCTGGCTATCTGGCTTTACATCATTTTTTCGGTTTCCATTTTTTTCCTAAATTTAATACATTAGGAAAAAAATATGTTTCCATCGATCCATGCAACCACAATCACTTAAATCATCCATCATCTTTCTTTCTTTCTTTTATTTTTTTTGGTTAATCTCTTTTACATTTTTGCAATTGTGCGCTTGTATTTATTTATATATATATATATAGAGAGAGAGAGATTAATGGAGGAACATGACAATATCAAACCAAGTAATGCAAAAATTACATTAATTTTATTAGCAATAATTATATTTCAAATAGTCAATCAAACACGTGGTACTTTATATTTATGGTTTGCACGCACATTAATACATTGTCCAGATACAGTCGTGACGGTCACGCGGAACAAGACAAATATTTTAGTAACGACACCGAAACTTAGTAATATGGATAAAGCATGGTCTGGATCGTTTTATTGTTCAAACCGTGATTATGTCGCTGGTTGGGCACAATATATTATTACGTTTGCCACCACGGTGAATACATTATGTGCAATAATTTTTGTTCCTATGCTAGGATCATTATCTGATAGGCTAGGAAGGCGATTTTTGTTAATCATATCCCAAATTGGACACGTGATTTTTTTATTATGCATTGGTTTTGCAGCTGTTTTGAACTGGTATAGCGATAATGCATTCACAATAGTTTTAGTAGTAGCTGGACAAGGTATTCTTGGTGCAACAAGTGTTTTTTCTCTTGGAATTACGAATATGATCATAGACATTCAAATGAAAAAAGTAATGAAAAAATCAAGAGCGTTATCAGATGCACTTGCTTCGAAAAAATTAAATGCAGAAGAAGAAGAGCAATTGAAACAAGATGCGGAAGATGGTATTGGGAAATATATTGGTAGGTTTCAAGGTATTAAAGCATTTGGAAGTGCCATCGGTGCAGGAATTGGTTTTTATTACACTACGAAAAATTTAGAATCTTACGCATCTATTTGGTTTTCCTTATCGTTTTTAATATTTATTAATTTAATTTTGACATGTTTTTCACCAGAAACGCTTTCAAAGACACGACGACGTAGTTCATTACGTGATAAAGAAAATTTAACACCAATTATACCAATACAACAAGGTGAAAATGAATTATTAAATCATGATAATAATAATGATGACGATGATGATGATGATAACAATAGGAATAATGAAACACGTCATAGGAATATTAATAATAGGGATAGGCGTACTTCTTTACAAAGACGTTGTACTGGAAGAGAAGGAAGTGCATGTGCTGCATGGCCTTTGATATGGGGAAATGGAACGATGAGAACAATTGCACTTTTTATATTTCTTTTTATTACTGGTGTATCCTGCATTGCAATAACACAAGTATTCATGACAACGCAATTTGAATGGACATCAACTGTTACTACTCTTGCTGGCATGTCTAGTGGTGTTATTGGTGTTATTAGCCTTTCATTTGCTGGTAGAATTATTAAATATTTAGGACCATTAAAAGCATTGATTACAGCAGCAACATTAGCAGCAATAGGTTTAGGACTCATGGCCACTGCTCCATTAGGTTGGTTCTTTTTCATGATTGGTTTATATGTTTTGATGACTAGTGCGTTTGGCTCAGTTGCATATATACAATTTATTGCAGCACGAGTTAGCCCAAGTAGTATGGGAGCAATCCAAGGTGGATTAAGTATATTTGCCATGCTTGGTTTTATTATTGGGAGTATTGTTTTTACTGCATTAAATATTGCATTGAAAAAAGAACATCGTTGGCTTTGTTTTCTATTTGGTAGTTGTATATCAGGTGCATCTTGTGCATTGGTATATTTTCTACTTGTATATAAAAAAGAAAAACAAGAGGAGCGATCAATAGCATCACAAATAGAACAAGAAGAAATAATAGATGAGAATAGAAAGGATAATAATAGTGATAGTATATCTACATCTTCATTTGGTATTGAATTATGCATACGCGAGACGAAAGAGTAATATTTTATAAAAAAATAAAATATAATATTTTTTTTACGAGTATAATTTCAATAATTAATAAATAAAAATAGAAATCTGGAAAAATATTTATTATTTTTTACGTCGTATTTAATTAAACACACGCACATTACGAACTTCGTACATATAAAAATGTACTCAGTTCTCGTATTAATTTTAAATTACTCGTAAATATAACTATTTTTCCTTTTAATTTGCGTCAATTTTCTCTTTTCTCTCTTCTCCTTCCCATACACCCTCTCAACCTTCAACATCAAGAGTAAACGAAATGTCCATCATCTTAAAATCTTTTAAAATTGCTTCTCGTAATGATTTCTCCTCATTTGAATCAGAAGATTTCTTACCAATTTTCATTATTTTATCAACAATTGGTAAAGCTGCTAAAACAATTTTTTGAGGTCCTTCTTTTATTGTTGGAAAGTCATTATTGTTATCCATACCAATATAATCAGGAATTGATTTAATATTTGGGCATTTGAAATTTAAATACAATTTATTTGGATACAACTTATGTGCATGCATTAAAGTATTCATTAATGTATACTCATCCAAAACATGAATTGGAAAATTATGCGAATCATATGAACCTTTTGGGGTTGTTAATGGACATACCATTTTCGCCATTCGTTGATATTTGCCGATTGAGTTCACCAAAGATGTAAAGACACTTCTTGTAACATCATCATTTTGATTACATCTACTATTTCTTCCACTCTTTACAAACATATATGAAATTGTAAATATACGTATTGGTAAATTGGGATCGCGGATCATTTCTCTTTTTAGTTCGTCGTAGGCTTCTTCATAATGACGCACAAATTTCCCATCTACAACTGATGCTGGATTTATTAAAGATTCCAGTTTTTCGCCACCACCACCACGTAGACGGAGTACTAAATGTATGGTTGCGCCCTTTTGAATGTTGTAATCAGACAAAGTACGGCCATCTTCTAATTGCTTCCCTGCAAAAATCAAGCGTTGTTGATCTGGAGGTATTCCTTCTTTGTCTTGAATCTTTTGTTTTACATGTTCGATCATATCAGATGGTTCAGCATTTAAACCAACCGTTGACCCAGTTAATGTTCTAACAAGAAGATTATATTTAGACAAATCGACCTCTTTTTTTTTCAATGGAATTCTTACCAAAAAAACCGTATCATTGTCATCCAATTGATCTGTCATCAAAGTTGACTTGTCTCCCATTTTGCTAGCTTTAAGAAATATTTTGCTTTTTTCGTCATCTGATGCAAATGCTAAAGTTTTAAAAAATCTTTTGCCATCAACATTTTCCAATAAGTAAATTTTCCCATGTTCACCTGGTCTTTCCTTATAATATCCAATTTTTTTCGTTTTTGGAACATACACTAACCATACAGAGTTACCTTGGTAAGCTCCGATATCGATACATGTGTGAATTTCTTTTCCATTTTTTGTCGTTTCAAGTCCTTTTAAACGAACGTCTGTTATAGATCCACCCCATGCACTAAACGAACCATCTTTTTTGATGCCACGGTCCCCATCCATCCATGCAACAGAACTAGCATGAAAGTCTTTTTTTTTTAAAATGTCTTCATGTTGTTTTAACTGTTTCTCAACATCATTCTTTTCTCCTAATACAGCACCATAACATGTCAATGAAATATCTTCATCTCGATCATCGCAAAATGGGTTTATAGAGAAACTTGCATCTGGTGCCACTGGAAAACCTAGCTGATACGGGCTTTCAATCATTGTTTTAACATAATCTGGAAGAGCGTTTTTTGACGTTCTACATTGAATCCAAGGCATGTTTCCACCTTCAATTAGCATAGTAACAGCTAAATCATTATTTTGTGTTGTAGTTTGTTTGGCAATAGTGGTAGACATATTGTTGTTTCGTATCTAATTAATTAGGTAATAACTATCTAAATAATACTTGATTTTGATTTATTAATTTGTTTCGTTTGCTTCTTTTGTTTTGTTCACTTTTTGTATATTATCGATACTGTAGTATATATATGTCTGCTTTGTTTTATCTCTTTTGGTTGTAATATGTGTGTGTATTTCCTGTGCGTACTACATTTACATTTTTTTTTTTGGAAGAAGAAATTATTATTGGTATGCTGGTATGTGCGTATCACCATCACATCATCATATTATAGATTCATTCACATCATCATAGATTCATTCTAATTCATAGTCGTCTATTGAGCGTGATAAATTAATATTGTACAAAACAGGTTGAGTTCTTTTTATAATTTTGTGCATAATTTACCGTATAAACTGATAAAAATGAACAATATATTTTAATGATACTTATATATTATTCCTTCATTTTTATGTAAAACTTTTCGGATACTTATTTTCAAAATGAACCAACGTATTTGTAATATTTGGTATTTAAATTCAGAGAGACTCTGGATACAGATTAAGGTGTTTTGGTGAATGCATGTAATAATAATACGAAATAATATGAAATTTTAAAGTATCCTATTTTTAGTATTATATTTAGTATACTAATGGACCCTATCGCCAAGTAGCAGTTTTTTTGAATCCACGCCATAATTTTTAATCAAAAGGTAATGCCAGGAATGCAACAACTGCTAATAGACAATGTAGATGAATAATAGATGCTTTACAGCATATCGATGAATCGGTATGTATATCTCATATTGTTTATCTTGTTTTTACATTTTTTTCGGTTAGATTAAGAAATAAATTGTAGAAATAGAAATAATTTGTGCGTGTGTGTCTGTGTTTGTATAGAAAAGTACACACACATATATATAGTATAAATATATATTTGAACATTGTGTAATACAATATCATCAAAATATGTTGCCTTTAATTAACTTTATATCAGAAATGGCAGAGTTATTGTTAAAGGATCCATACCGTTTTGTTTCGTCGTTTGATGGTACGAACATTGCACCACCGGTATTTTGTGCATTTGTTCTTATCACAATTATTTTAGGTGGTCGTCAATCTATGGGTTTATTTCCATATCAACCAAGTATTGATTTTGCATTTAAATATTCAGTTATTAGTGATTTAGTTTTATGGTTCTTGATATCGTATTTTTTAAGCGATACGTGGGCTAACTTATTATCGTTATTTGCCCCAGCAGGTCCATTGAATATGTTTGCATTTTTTTTCCCGCAACAAGTACTTTTTACATTAGCATTATCATTTCGTAGGGAAGTTCCATTTCTTGCAATCTTTTCTGGTACATTTATTTTAACCATATTTACTGCTGTACATACATGGTTTGCTTGGTCCGAAGCAGTTGTACCTAAAGATGCTGCTATTGGTTTGATAAGTACTTCAGCAGCAACAACACCAGCAACTACACCAGCGGAAGTGGAAAATTATTGGTTTTACAATGAACGTGCCGTTTGCAATCATAGAGCAAATGCATCGCTTTTACTATTAGCAACATCCGTTTGGATGGGATTGATGGTCTTATTCCGCAGATATGATCGTTTAAGTTCATTATTATTAGTATGGGCAACACTTGGAATGGTATCATATGGTAATTGCATGGGAAATGTACATAACAAGGGTGGTAGTGTGTTATTGGCACAAATGGCTGGGTTGCTAATTGTTAAATTACAATCTGATTTCAAATTTGCATATGGGACTGCATTGAAAGATTCGATTGAATTGAAACGGAAATGGATATCATCATTGAAAGCAATGAATGGAGACGATATCAAAAAAGTTGCATTGGTTTTAGATGGTTTTATTGGGCCAGATGCTGTTATTTGTGGAATATCACGTACATATGAAGCATGGGTGCATCAATTAGTGAAACAAGGAAAAGAAGTCATTTTATATACGGCATTTGATGCAGATCGCATGGAAGCGTATTTTAAAAAAGGCGGAAGCATCATCAAAGCGTATCGTTTAGATTCATTGGATGTGAAATATGTGGAACAAGTATATTGGGCAACACGTACGAATTGGGCGAATTTACGTTTGTTGCAACGTACATTAATGAAAGATCAACCAGATGCGGTACATGTTATCTTTGATGGAAGTTCGATTCCTATCTTTGCATGGGCATGTGCACATATGAGAATTCCAATTGTAGGTATCATGCATACAGATACCAGTGTTATCATGGAAAAGAATGGCGTAGGTATAGTTGGAAAAATTACAATAGCAGGACAAAAATTTGAAGCGGCTGTGATTGATTCAGTTGCTACACGTAGTCGATCATTTGGTAAACGTATGGTAGAATTGCATAATTGGAAATGTGATCATATTATTAAACCACATGTGAAAACAGAAATTTTCTATCCACGAGACGCAATGGATGTACGTAAAAAATTTATGTTCAATCAAGATTACGATGATCCAAATAAAATTTTATTGGTATATGCTGGACGTTTGGATTTGGACAAACGTGTAGATGAATTAGTGAAAATTGTTCGCCAATGCAAAGGTGTATATTTAGCCATCGTAGGCGGTGGAATGATGTCGTCTGAGTTAGAAAAATTACATGGTGTAAAAAATCGTATATATTGTAAACCAGGATTTGTCAATCAAGAACAGCTTGCAAATATGTATGCAGCTGCAGATTTGCATATAAGTGCATCGCAAATGGAAACATTAGGAAATACCGTGTTGGAATCATTGGCTTGTGGTACGCCAGTGATTACCCCACGAGCGCAAGGGTTTGTTGATTCCATTGAACATGGTGTAAATGGTTTGATGTGGAAACCAGATGATTTAGATGATGCAGTACGTTTAGTCAAGGAATTACGAGATGATCCTGCATTGAGAAAAACATTAGGTGATGGTGCATATGCTAGTATCAAATCATTACGTGTAAATGCAACTGTGAATGATTTATTAAATTGGTATGCAGATGCATCCATTATAAGACGTACAAATACATTTCCAATAGCTCGTTTAATGGCATGCACTTTTGTCTTGTTTCAAATGGTATTGTTTGATAAAATAGTTTTACCAGCAGCAAAACGATTGTTAGAACGTTTTAATGATGATAAAGAAGAGAGAAGGAAAGCTGCCAAGGTAAATACAAAGTAGAGGAAAGAGAGAGAAAGTGAAATATGTGGTGTATTTTTAGAAAAAATGTATATATATACCACATGCGCGTAAAAACTTTTTTTAATATTACGAATAGATCATAAAAATAAAATAAGATTAACTTTTTTATTTTAGAGTGTTTCATAACATCTCGTGTTTAACTTTATTTTGCTTCTACACTAACTTTATGCACAGTTACAAAATCATCCCATCCGGACATAATTTTAAATTTCAAATATGAAGCTGATACTCTTTGAAATTGTCCACTCTCAACTTGTAAATGACCATCAGCATATGGTATTTCTGTTTCATATACTTTCTCCCAATTTGTTGCTGCAACAGCCTCGCTACGTTCGACTACAATACGCCTGACGTTCGTTGTCAACGTTTTCATGCGTGTTATTTGTACATTTGATTCACTAAGTTGGATCACAAATTCTTGCGGATATAAACCAGTTGTTGTCCAAAAACTACGGTCGTTACCATCAATTATAAAGGAAGATGGATGTTCCGCATCATGACACGATGCTGATACTACCACCGCACCATTTTTTTCCGCTGATACATCAGTCATATTTTTTTTTTAGATATATATATAGATGTATGTATGTACGTATATTTATATAACTTTATACACTTGTTTTCTTATTCTCCTTTTGTCGTATTCGTTTCTCTTCAAAGGAAATATTGTTTTCGTACATTTTAAATATGATTATTATTTTTGAATTAATAAATGAAATAATAAAAAAATAAAAAATAAAAATTTGAAAAAATTATTTTTTGGTTTATTACATGGAAATAGGCTTGTGTTGTTGCCACGTTTTACTATACTGATCCATCCTGCCTTAGGGCCTGCCCAGCCTGCCCAGCCTGCTCTGCTTTAAAAAAATGATGATACACAAAAATAATAAGTAGTTTTAGATGGTATTTCGTTGTTAGGATTATGTGCTTCCCTATCAAATAATTTCAAAAGTATACTGTATTATATTTTAGTATAAACATTTTACACCGTTCTTTTTTTAAAAAAATGTGTTACTGGATAGGACATTTTGGTTTTCTTTTAAACTATATTATTTCTCCTTTTTTTATTATTAAATATACCAAGCTCTAACTCTTTGTCTAAATCATCGATTACATGTGACGTGTCGATATCATCATCTTCCTCATCAACATTTTGTAAAGGGCTTTCACCACGTTTTATGCTTAATAATAAATTATCGCCTTCTCCTATACTAGATGTACCATTAGATAAAGTCGCTTTCATTATTGACAGTGAAGTTGGATCAGAACATGTTGTGGAGTAATGCACCAACTGAATTCACGCTACCGAAGGAGTCGGCGTGTCCTTCCCCCAGCCGTTGCAACGCCGGTAACATCGCATCCATGACTCATGACGTCTAACAATAATAATAATAATTTAAATGATAAATGATTCGTGCGGAAGGTGGCCCATCTGGCCATCATCAGAAGTGCTGAAGAAGCAAAGCGCAGTACCTGGTAGTGCTATAGCTAACTTTATCCCCTCTAAACCGTGTCAAAAATGTACACTTAACACTATTCACTATGGGGGAAATATTCGTCATTTTTTCTATATTTTCGGATATTTGCTATTTTTTCCAAATATATATGAAAAATAAAATTGGCATTTTAGAAAACACGATAAATAATACGTATTTCCTGTAGTGAATAGTGTTATTTTGTATTTTGTTAAGTGTACATTTTTGGAATTATATACTAATGCACTTGCTAATATTTCTTTTTTTGGTTTTTTGTTTTATTGTTTTTAAATACTCGCTCTCCCATCAAGGGGTTGGTTGCTCAAAAACTTCAGATCTATCTTGTTAACTTTTTTAAATTGTATAATAGAATAATGTAATGTAATATTTTTCGTTCTTATTACGTTTGAATGATTTGTGATATATAATATAAGTGTATCTATTTTTTTCACCTTCCCCTTTTATTTTTTGCTTTTTTTATCGATGTAATGCTTGTAATCTTGCAGCTAAAGCATCAACTTCATTGGCTCCCTCTTTATTACTTTCCGCTGTTTTCTTACCAACTGGGCCGTTTTTATCGAACTCGTCCATTAATGTTAAATTATTTTCATCAGCAACCATTTTAATCAACCCATCAACTTCATCTTCTGGTGTCGATGTTGCAGTTGAAGAGGCCATGGTACCTTCCATATATGCAGTACGAACTTCAATATCATCACTATTTTTCTCAAATTGATCCATAACTTTAGTTAATTTATCAATATCCATCGCGCCGCCTGTTAAAGCTCTGTTCATACCTTTTACTACACCGGACATAGCTTTTGATACACTACTCATATCTACAGCAGTTTGCACCCTTGCGGCAACAGCTTCTACTCGACTTTGTAAACGCAACATATTCAATGCTTCGTTTTTGTGCCTAATAGCATTTTGTGCATATATTCTTGCACCATCCACATTTCCTTGCTCAATAGCCTTTTTTAACTTTTTTTTCATCGCTTTTTCATTTTTAACTGCCTTTTTCGAATTTCTACCAAGTTGTTTCGCTGTAAACTTTAAATTAAATAACGTATCTTGCAATTTTCTCGACATGATTTTTTTTGTTGTGGTGGTAGTTGAATGGATTGGTTGTGTATATATATATATATATATGTATGTACTGTTTCGTTGTGATGATGTTCTATCCCAATCAATTAACTTTCCATTTAACTAACTTTTACATGTATTTATCATTGGTGTTTTCAGTGTTTGTTTTGTGCATATAGTAAAAATATTGAAGAAAAATGATGATGTAAGCTAATACTATGTCCATATTATTATTTATATTATAGGTAATATTACCAGTTTTACAATACCAATAAAGCTATCCAGTATAAACTTCTACACATTTTTTCGAAAACTCTCTGTCTATATCCTCTCTATAGTCTATACCAGGTATGCTCTCTCTCGCAAATCTCGCAAAATGTTTCTTTCATCAAAACACATATTATTTACAAAAAAAATGTTCTGGATCCGGGTTGATGTGTCGATGTTGTCTATAACTGGACTAATAATACCTTTCAGTTTTGTAAAATTTTATTATACTGTAGTTGCATTGACATATGAAAATAATTGTATCCAGCCCAACTAGCCAGCAGTGTCTATCATGCTAGATACCTATATAAAGTCTTTTTGGCTTGCTTCTTCTTTTGGGCTTGTGTTGACGTGTACTTTTATCTGCCAGTAAACGATAGAGCGGGTGCTAGGATGATATGACTTACAACGTCTTCTGTTATAAATGTATATACACATGTGCAAATGTGTTCATTTATTATATAATATTATGACTTTAATTCATTTATGGCGGTGGTTTTGTTGTGCACTTGTTGTTGTTTCTTCTCCTCTTCTTTTTTCATCTTAATCTTATTACTTGGTATAGTATGCCTTAACCCTGATGGAAAGCCAGAAAGCTGGAATGCCCACCAGAAAGCCTTAAGTCTATTTATTATTATTGAAAATTGAAGAAATTATATAAATATAAGGGAAAGCACATGCAGAAAGCGGAAAAAAGAAGATATTAATTATGTACATATTAGATGAGCACATGATGCAATAAAAGATAGAGATTATCAATACCTCGTATATATCAATATTGTGAAAGAGTGAAAGAGTATATTATACGAATCATACATATATATAACGAGTTTATATTAACATCTCTTCATCTATGATCAAAAAAATTCAATCGTCAATATTGAAAATATTTTTTTATATAGTTTTTAAAATTATTGCAATTAATATATTTTGCATCATCAATATAAATAATAATTATAATATAAACATATCTTTTTCATCTGCTGCTAGTCATAATAATAATAATAATAATAATAATAATATTTTATATTCGTCAAACAACATCAAAATGTCTAATAATAATAATAATGATAATATTGAATATACAAATGAAGAAATAATCCAACATCTTGTAAAAAACATACGATTACCTAGGACATCTGAAATGAAGTCAGATCCGGCAAACTCTCCTTCATCAAGTGTTATTGGTGAAATATATCAACCAACTTTAATATCAACAAAACAGGATGTTCAAAATAAAATTATATGGGAACAATGGACATTACGAAGTGAACCTAGTGAACATGGATTAATACCAATATTAATTGCAAAACCAATGGTAGAACAAGAAAAGAAAAATATTTTGAAATATCCGTGTGTTATTGTATCTCATGGTACTGGTGGTAATAGAAATCAAATGGAGTTTTATTTAAAATCACTTGTAAAAAATAATTTTATAGGGGTATCTTTCGACAGCAGGTACCATGGTGATCGTGCTAAACATCGAATTAAAGATTATCATGAAGCACTTGTTCGAAGTTATAAAACAAATGGTAAATTTGAAAAACCATTCATATATGATACCATTCATGATGTCCAACATATTTTAACCTTTTTATTAGAAAAAAGAAATGATGTTTCACCTGATATTGGTATGACAGGTATCAGTTTGGGTGGCATGAATACATGGTTTGCAAGTGCTATTGATTCTAGAATAAAATGTGCTGTCCCGTTTATTGGTGTACAAAATTTTAAATATGCAGTTGGACATAATCTTTATCAATCTCGCGTTGATACGTTGTTACCAGTTTTTGAATATGCAAAGGAACAATTAGGCAAAGAAAAAATATCAGCTGATGTAGTTGATCACGTTTGGAATATTATTAATCCTGGAATAACAAATATATTAGATGCAAGTAATACATTGAAATTAATTGCACCAAGACCTTTATTTATAATGAATGGTGAAATTGATTTACGAACGCCAAAAAAAGGTGTAGATATTGCATATGAAATTTGTAAAAAGGAATATATGAAAACATACAAAAATGAAAAAGCGGTGGGAAAATATTTGAAATATTATGTCAATCCAAATGGTGGACATACGGTAAATAAAGTGATGTGGGACAAAGCAATAGAGTTTTTTATATATCATTTAATCAACAATAAATATAGTGGTAATACATTTTCGTCTCAAGCTAGTGATTTGTGATTGCCAATTTTAAAATTTTAAAATAAAAAATAAAATACACGACACACGCATTTAATTGCAAAAATGAAAACTCTAAAAGAGCTAAAAAAAATACGGAAACGTAAATAATATTTTGATTATCGAAGTGAGGTAGACACAAAGTTTAATATCTCTATCATATAGTCTTTAAAATATAATATATTTTAAAAATGCACACATTTTTTTTTACGAACACACACACAAATCTCCTTCCCAAATTTTAAATCACACCCAAGATGCTTTAAAAAAATGTTCATCCGCCCAATATCTTCTACGTCGTTTATGTGGGATAAAAGTATGTGTTTTTTCTTGAGTGAAAAAATCTTTCCATTTTCGTGAATCTACACAACATCTACTGCATATACTACGTTTTTCATGATTAAATGCTTTACAGAAATTACATTGCCATGAATGATCAGGAAATTTATAATCGTGTTTTTTATTGATGTATGCAGGTAATTTTTTACCAATTGATGGTGGATCAATTAAAGGTGGTGGTGCAAAATTATCTAATAATCTAATTGTCTTCAAATTTTGAGCGTTTGCAATCGTATTTATCGCCATCAGCTCATCTGCCCCACGCTTTTTACGAGGCCGTCCAACAGGATTTTTCTTCTTCTTTTCGCCATGTTTTCCCCCTTTTATTTCACCTTTGTCATTATTATTATTATAAACACTTCCCGTATTACCATAAGAAGCATTATCCATACTAACTTTAGAAAGTTGAATTGAGTTTTCTAAATCATAAATTTCTTCAACAACTCCATCTTCATGATATGCAACCGTATGAATATTATCACGCGGTCGAAAGTATCCAACGCGTGCTTTACTCCATCTTTTTTCATATGGCAACCAAATCTCAACATCTTTTCCCGTCAATTTGGATGATCTTTTTTTATGTGTATGTTTTTTACAAAACGCAGCTAATTGAATTTTCTCTGAATTTTGACCACTTAAACGTTCTATACACATGTAAAATCCTTCTTTTTTTCCACAACTTGGATGGAATTTAAATTTGCATGAAGGGATACTGCAATGAACAACTGCGCCATCTTTTTGACCACACACATCACAAAATTCTTCAAATAAATTGTTAGGTATTCTATCTAAAGATCCTTTTCTATGATTATTTTTATCAATGGAACAAATAGGTTCCATTTTCTTATTATCTAAAAATCCAGCCTCGGAAATCCATAAAGCACAAAATGAATGTGCCCAGCGTCCATCACTAGTCCGTCGCATAGCACCAAAATTTCCTCCATTGGGGCAAAAAATACACTTTGGGGGATCCTGAAAGCCAGCATTGCATGTGTCACAATACCATTTATCAGGAGGTATTTTTGGAATATTATAACAGGATTGGTGAACACCAATATTACAACGATCACAAAAGATTATTTGATCAATAGCATTAGCATCATCAAAACATATTGAACATAAATCTGGTGAAAATTTTCCAAAATCTTCAATTGGTGCTTGTATTTTTTGTCGTGGCTTTGCACGTATAGGTTTAGGATCTTGTTTTTTCAATTTATAACTGCATGTTTTTTCATGTTCCGCTACCACATTGTATGTTCCAATAAAACCGCAACGATAATCACATCCATATGTTTTTGGCTCATTACGGCGGGGGGGCTCTTTATTATCATTTTGGCTAATTTCATCAGTTGTTGTTGATGTCAAATCCACAACAATATCATTGTTATCTAATAATGGTATATTATTATTATTATTATCGACAGTGTTATCGTTATTATTTATATTATTAGTAGTAGTAGTATTGTTGTTGTTGTTGCTGTTATTCATTTGACAAGCATTACAATGCCATATTAAAGGTGGATCAAGTTCAGATACAAAACCAACACAACAGCCATGAAACCAATTTTGACACGTATCACATTGAACAGAGAAATGAAATCCATCCATAAATGGTGCGCCATTTCTTAAATAACACATGTCTGTACACTGAACACCGTCATCTTCATAATAAATTTCATCTAAATTTATAAAATGGTCATTCGTATCATGTTGGTCGCGATTCACAACAGTTTCTTCACGTAAGAAATTCATACTTTCATCCAATACTCGATTGTTATTTAAATATTTTGTACAATTATCGTGGCTATTAAATACTTGAAGCTTTGTGAAACGAGCTTTACATAGTGGACATGTATTTGTTACATCACTCCATGCTTTAATACAAGAAATATGATATATATGCTTACAATTATCCAATACGGCAAGTCCATCGTCATTTAATTTGTTCGTATCATCTTGCATATCATTAAGACATATTGGGCATGGTTCTTTTTCATCTATTTCATATGGTATTGGTTGTTTATTAATATCCTCACTATTATCAATATCCTTAGTGTTATTATTATCAATATCCTTAGTGCTATTATTATCAATATCCTTAGTGTTATTATTATTCTGTTTTATAACTCCTTGTTCCATCATCCTATTATTATAATTTATAATATATTTATCTTGTATATATATATATATATACACTTTATTCTGATTATGAAACGGCAGAAGAAAAAATCAACAAATAACAAGAGATGTAAAAGAACAAGCACGCAAAAATACAATTTCAAAAAAAGTAGTATTAAATGAAACATGTCTGTTGAAACGGGAGAGTTGATCATTTCATTCATCTATTAAAGTATTATATAATTTTTTATGTATCTTTTTTTCGCAAATTTAAATTTAGATTTGCACATTTAAGGATTTATTCAGAGGTACAGATATTTAAGGTAACTAACGACAATTGGTCTCTTCCTTTTTCCAACATCAATGCTATACTCGAGAAAGACTTGGCACCAAAACAGGTGCGACATTCCAATACTCTCTTTTTAAAGGTTTTTATAGTACAAAAAAATATCATATAAACATATTATACAAGGTTTATATTATTTATACATTTCGGATATATTGGTATAAAAATAGACAATTAGTCTTTTAACCTTCTAAAGTGCGACATGTTCTGTCGAAATCAAACTATATCAGTGGATTTCAGTTTATTAAATGTTTCAAAATATAAAGGGATAATATTATATCTGTAATTTTTTTGCGGAAATTTGGTTTGTTTAGATATTTTTAGAAATTTTGGTAACCTATAAATTCCTCCAAGTGCCAAGTTTTTCCCGAGTTCTTCGCTAGTGATGGCCACGGCAAGAAAAACAATTCACGCCCGACCATGGCATCTGGGAAAAATCCACAACCGACCACGGCTTTGACGGCGTTTTTGACGCCGTCACTATAACTGTTTACTATTGAAAAAATTATCAAGCCTATTTAGTGCTAATATATGACAAAATTATTAGGAACCTTTAAATTTCATGCCATTTACATGATTTTTTTCATATTGTTTTTTATGATTTGAGTATACCATTCCTATATTTAAGTTATTATTTTTTATTTTAATAGTAAACCGTATAAACTAGATTCCTGTTAAAAAATAAACCGTGTTAGTATGGAGTTTTATGTCAATTTCTATAGTAAACAGTTATAAATGACGGCGACAACGGCGTTTTCCATTTTGCCAAAAAAATTCACAACCGACGACGGATTCCAGAAAATCCACGG
>JACKZZ010014983.1_pt1 | contig 22916 bp, 14 predicted proteins | sample 8027871 | NCBI WGS metagenome assembly JACKZZ01 (sample SAMN15724774, study PRJNA655200) | protist metagenome | isolation source: fluorescence activated cell sorting (FACS) single amplified genomes of... | place: USA: West Boothbay Harbor, Gulf of Maine | collected 2000-07-19 | reverse complement strand
TATAACATATAAATTATTTTACGATCCTTTTGTTGTTTCTTTAACATTACCCAGTGGGGGATGGATTTGCCTATATAAGTATATTACTTTAATAAGTACCAATAAATACACCTTAAATTACACTCAATTTTAAAATCCCTTTATACGAGGGAGTAATTTATCTTTTATTGGTCCAATAATTATATTTATTTATTATTTTTATAAATCACAGATATATGATTCTCGTATTCTTGTTCGCCGCGACACACGTTGCGAGGCCCGCCCCTCCATGGCAATTTGACGGGTGATAATTATGTAAGATAACATATTATTTTTATAATAAATATTTTTAATGTATTTAAAAATAAATTGTTTTGTGTTTTGTTTTGTTATTTTTTGTCTTATTCACATAAACAAACCTTTCAGTCTACATTTAATTGATTCGTAACTATCTAATGATGGGCGTACATCTAAATGAAAACCAATACGTTCGTTTGATGGTTTCATCATTGGGTTGTTAATGTTATTATTATTACTATTACCACCTGTGTCCTCGCTAGTACTACTACTAGTAGTAGTAGTTGTTGTATCGACATTACCACTATAAAAATCAATGATATAACGAATTGGTTCACTACCATTGCCACGATCAACATACCAATCATGGCGATCAAACGGTTTTGTGTATCCTAATACGTACATTTTAAACATAGCTTTTGGGCTTAAATCAGTCGGTCGCCCTTGGAACTTTACCAAACGGGGTGGATTTCTTTGCATACTATTATTACTATCATTTTCAACATCACGCATTTTTTCCCATTTCAATAACTCCATCCACGTGCGTTCATTTACAGCATTATGTATTTGTACCACCGATTTCATATCTTCCGCATTTGGATCCCAGCCTTTCCGTTCCATTGCATTGTAAAACATTTGCTCTGATGGGTACACCCATGTTTTTGCTTGCCCACCTTTATCTTTTTCTTGGTGTTTTGGTGTAAAATCACTTTTTGGGATTGAACTAACTTGTCTAGTTTTGGATAAATGTATATGTGCGTTTTTAGTTGCGTTATGTTGTTTCCTTTTATTATAATTTTCCGGCGTTATTGGCATCATATTACGTGGGTCAACACGTATTGTTATCGGTGGTAGTTTGTCCCCAGGCGTACTATTATGTTTAACAGGGCACCCACTCGCACTACCTACATTGTCCGTACGATGGACACTTTCTTCCACCATAATTGTTTTCGATGGATTCGTATGTATTACTGGACAACCACCACCGTTATTATTATTAGTAGTAGAACTCGTAGTAACATCGGTATTACTCGCCGTATTGCCCATGGCAATGGTACGTCGAATGTAGATGGTCGTGGTAGAAATGGTCAGGCTAGCGAGGCAATTAAAATGATGCAAACAATTTGGTTGGTCGATCACAATGATGGAACAATCTTACTCACCTCTAACGCTAACCACAAACACCAGTCCCATGTTGTTGTAGTGTAGTGTTAGTGTTGTTATTGTAGCAGTGGTGGTGTATAGTAGTGGTGTTACAGTAAAAATATATATAGTGAATAATGTAGAAATAAGACTTATAATAACCGCATTAACTACAACTTCTAGGCGGTAACTACTTAAACGTTCAACTCTGAACAATCATAACAACATCTACATGTAACATGTTATTAAGGAGTGTTTTATATATGATGTAAATGATAGAATGATAGAATACGCCATACAATGGGACAGAATGAATTCGAAGTTCGAAGCGAAAAAATCAATAATAACGAATGAAAAATATAATGAATTGGTGGCTGTGTGTATTCTTACACGATTTATTATTCCAAAAAATCGAAATGGGAAACGTTTTACCTTAAGTGTAAAATAACACTATACACTATGTATTTACCCAAATTTAACAATATACACTATGTAATTTTGTTTATAAATCGACGCGTGAACAAAATTACATATAGTGGTTAGTTTTAAATTTAGGTAAAGGTATAGTGTATAGTGTTATTTTATAACATTATAACTTAAGCATATTTCCTTATATATTTATATATTATCATCTGGCTGATTATAATATATTACTATGGCACTGTAGCACGATATAACGCTCTGTTTTTATCCTATTATTAAGGGCAAATAATAAATAATATTAATGTTATTATACATTATATAGCAATAAAACAAAATAATAATGGGCACAGCACATAGCAATAATATACTGTAACCACACAACACCAGATCGACCAACCAACAACCAACCGGACACACTCTCTCTCTGTTAGTACCTCCACCTGTCGCTGACGACACGATATAAACATTGCAATAGGAACATCTATACATGACAACTTCTACACACGTCGTACAGTATACGATATATATTTAAGAATACATTCACACACACGCAAACACAAACGCATTGTAAGTAAAGGTATGAAAAAAGGATTTTTAGCACCTGCAACGAAGAATAGAAAAAAGAAGAAAACGACGTCTACCAATATTGTTGAAAATGCTATCAATATTATAATGCAACAACCACCTTCTTCAAACGGTGGAACTAATGGCAACAGCGACGATGACGCATTATTGTTGAAAAAACAAAAACAGGCATGGATATTTTTACTACAACGCACGGAAGATGAAATTGAAGCAAGGGAATTGATACATAAAGATATCCTTGCCTTATTGTTGAAACAACTTGAGACGGACGACGATAGTAGTCTATTAATATCGTTACAAATATTTAATAGTTTAACGAAACATACATCCATTATACATAAAATCAATTTTGTTCCATTTATTGCCAAAGCAAAATCGATTTTAGATCTAGAAGGTATGCGGGTATTAAAAACGAATGACTTGGAAGAGGAAAATGAAACAAAAGGTGAAAACGTAGAAGATACCACGTCTAAGTTGGTGCTAATATCCATACGTATTATTATTAATACTATTAAATGCAACAATGTTGAAAATAATAATATTCAGCAATTGTTGCACGATGGTAACAGCTACATGCCATGCAGCAGCGACAATGGAAGTCCGCAAAACCCTTTTATTTCGGTGCTTATTGCATTGTCAAATCATGCCAATATCAATATCAAATCTGCCATACATGCTATGTTAAATATATTATTTTCACAAATTCCAAATGAAAATGAATCAGAACAATATTTAACAACTATAATGGAGTCATTAATACAATCTACGAAAAAGCAATTAAATGTAACAAAACAATTAAATTTAGTTGCAACATTATCGTCATTATCGCATAATGCAATTGTATCTGATATTTTACACAATTATAAAGAGGAAGGCATTAAAGTTTTGTCGCAATTAGCAATGAATTCAGGGCCGAAAACACAAGAGTATATTATAAATATTTGTAGTAATATATCTTCTCATGAAAAAGGTAGGTTACTTATTACAACAACAGAACATTGTTTAAACGCGTTGCAATACTTAATGTTGCATAGTACATCAACAATCATTAAATCTTCGGCAACTTTGACTGTTACAAAATTAGAATCAATGCGTAAAAAAGGTGGATTCGATAGTAGCACAGACAATGGTTTACTGATTCTAGAGCAAGTATTTTCAAATATTAAATCAAATAATGATATTATGATGAATAAAGGTATTGAATCATTGGGTTATATGCTAAGCAATACAAATGTAAAACAATTAACATGCACCAATTCAAAAATAATTCAAAACATTATTGCCAAAACAATGGCATTGGGTAATAATAATACTAACAATAGGAAGACGACGAAAAAGCAGAAAAACATTACAGCCAATAATTCGAGCGATACTATTGGTGTTTATGGTTTGTGCAACATATACCAAAACTTAACCATGTCAAATTTTGATAAACAAAAAGATAAACTAAAAGAGATGGAAGTTACTGCGGAACAATGGAAAGAATTTGAAAAGATTACAAAAATGGCAAAATCGGAAAGCAATGATATACAAGATACAAAAGAATTGGTTTCGAATCGTGTACAGGCAATATGTATCAAACATAATGGTATTGAAGCAATGGTACATTTATCTGATATATTAGTTGAAAATAAACATAAAATTAAAGGGCATTTAGAAATTGCACAAGCGTTTTGTAATATAACAAGTGTACAAGAGCCGGTTGAAATTGCATCGTTAATTAAAAGTAAAATTGTTCAATGTGGCGGCTTGAAATCATTACTTAATTTATACGATGTTTGCAGTGCTGATAGTAATAGTAATAGCATCAAAATGAATAAAAATAAGAAGAAAGGCACAAGTAAATCAAATCCAATTAACATTATTCAATCACTAATTGGCCAATCTATTTCGCGTATATTAATTCATACAAATCCATCGTTGTTGCCGCATAATACTGTATTGTCGTGTATACAACCATTAATTATAAATATACGCAAATCAAAAGATAACTTAAAAGAATTTGAGGCATTGATGGCATTAACAAATCTTTTATCGCTGCAAGATGATTTAATATTAAACAAAGTATGTAAGCATTATATTCGTGATATTGAATATTGTCAATTCAGCTCCCATGAATTAGTACGACAAGCAGCTACTGAATGTTTTTGTAATGTGATTTACAATGACGATTTTATTGAATACATTATAAATAATGACGGGGATAAATTGCGTTTATGGTTGGCGTTTGCGCAAGCTAATATTGACCCTTCAGATGAATACATAAACGATCATGAGGAAGGGGGAGATGACGCAGCATTGGACGATATAACTACATTAGAAACAAGCCGTGCGGCATGTGGTGGTCTCGCCATGATGTGTTCCATACCAGTAATATCCAAATTAATTATTAAACATGATGGGTTAAACATTATGAATAAAATATTAAAAGAAAGTCAAAATGAGGACATCCGAATTAGAGCAGTTCATTGCATTAAAACGTTACGCGAAGTTGATGGGGCAATTGAAATTATTGATTGAACATATATCATGACCACACGTTTTGTAACCATGGTATGATAGGGTTAGGGCACATTTCATGTGTTAATACTGGAGGATGATGTAGGATACTTGTCATAATTTACCTTTTTTGGCAGTATATATATTTAATTCTTCTAGGTACTTTTTTTGGCAGTATATATATACTTCGTAAAATATATAATTTTATCTTACTACTCATTTAAATTAAATAATTTTAATATATATAATACGTAAAAAATATCGTGTGAACATATATATACTCTCTTTTACTCATTAAATTTACGAGGTCGTGTACATAATATTTAATCTTACTCGTTAATTTGTAAATAAATTTTTATATGCCATACCTTGTGATTTATATAAATATATGATCAATATACTGTTACTCGTAGAATATATATATGTGTGGAAATGTGAAATTTGCATCGACTACACCTACACCTAGGGTAAATTTACTACATTCGGGGTGTAAATTGATATTCGTAAGTTATGAATGTGGCTCAGCGGAAGACAAAATGTCTAGATCATAAATTCTGAGTCCGGGTTTTGCGTGAATATATCATAAATTATTTTTTGAGAGGCCTTCCCCACATTTCTTTAGCGAATCTTGCACTAGGTGGTAATTGTTTTATCAAATTCTTACTATATCCAATTTTATTACTGGTACTCTGTTGTTTGGTGCTACTATTGTTACTATTTAAATTCGGATTATTTGCCAATTCAGTATTGACACTTATAACACCTCTTTTACGCTTTTTTAGCGGTTGTAATAAACCCATACCGTTGCTACTGTTGTTAGTGGTTTTATTACGCGAAGATGCTTGTCGTTGTTGTATTGCGGCAACACTAGGGTTAACACTACGTTTTTTATTTGTCCTGTTGCTAGTGCTTGTTTGCACATCGAAATCATCAAATGTAAATTTTGCCTTGCCTTTAGCACTACCAGTGCTTTGCCCGCCAACTAAGGATGACATGCTTAATAATGGAGATGTTAAATTAAAATAATCAGCAACTTCTTGAAAGTTAACATCAGGTAAATCATTTGTTCCCATACCGTTTAAACTTCCATAGGTATACATATGCATTGGTGTGTTGTTGCCACTGATCATACCACTACTAGCATTCATGATTTCATTACTACGCGGAGTTGCTAATAAATTTTCAGCAAACTTTGCAATATCAACATCTAATGGGCCGCCAGCGTTGCCCATTGTAGGCGAAACAATTGAACTGAAGACATTATCATCACCGCCATTGTCGTTGTTATTATCTTCAAATTCGTATCCGTTGTTATTTTCTCCCGCTTGTGGGCGTGTTGCTTTTGACTTATTAGCAGTACCGCCGCGTTTGTTGTTTTTGCGATTTCCAGTATTACGTTTATTGGATCTTTTCCTTGGTTTACTGTCACTGATATTACTGTTGTTGTTATGATTATTATTCGGTACTGCTTGTTTCATAAAATTTGATTTTGATAATAATTGTAATAATAATTGTGTATGTTTATAACGACGTGGTGTTTCCAACGGGACATGCATATTTGCACTATTATGTGGCGTTATTGGCTGCTGTTGTACATTATTGCCATTTGTATTTGCATTGGAACTATAATTATTCCCAGTGTTAGCGTTACTGTTTGCGTTGGTTTCAGTATTATTATATCGTATTGGTTTGTTAGATTTATTTGCATTATTGTTGTTCCTGTTATTTTTATTGTTGTTGCTGTTGCCAGTAGTGGTGCCACCACCAACATGATCATGTAATATTGCATAACATTTATGGAATGTTTGTGTATCTTTTTCAGACAAGTCTTGTAGCATAGAGCTGATCTCAGTTGGTGCACCATCAGACGTTGTTTCAATTGGTTTTCGTGGCTGTGCCACATTTGCTTTCAATTGATTTCTTCCATTAACCCCAATACTTGCACTTATGTGCTGTAATTGACGTGAGGAGAATAGTGACGGTTGAATAGACCCACTTTGAATTAATTTCTGTTGTTCCGGACTTATAACACTTAAGCCACCAGCATTATCTCCACCATTGTTTCTTCCTGAGGAATCGCTGTCTAGTCCGCTACCACTGCCACTTTGCGCTTTTAATTGCTTTGTCATTTCTTTTGCTATCCGTCGCATATTACGCCGCATTGTACTATACCAATGATTTTTAATAGCATTGTCAGTACGTCCAGGTAATAGCTTTGCAATATCTGCCCATTTATTACCTAACTTTTTTTGTGCTTCGTAAATAGTGCGTTCCTCCTCTTTTGTCCATGGGCCTTTGTTGATGGTCGGGTCTAAGTGATTTAACCATCGTGTTCGGCATTGTTTCCCCGTACGTTTTGTAACAGCTAGCTGCATTGCAGCTAAACGCTCAGCGATTACACTCCAACGTTTCGTACCAATTTCTTCAACCAGTTTTACAATAGCAGTATCCTCCTCTGCTGTCCACGCACGTCGTTCATGGGCTGTTGACATTGTTTCTTTTATATAAAATAAATGGAAATGTATATAATTGTATTTAACGTTTGGATGCTTCTCACGATGAAGTATTGTTGGTGTTGCTTATATTGTTTATTATCTCCCCGTGTATTTGTAACAAGTTAATTTATATATATTTATTAAAACCTGTGTATATTCTGTTAAATTACTATTATTATTATTATATTTCTTTCGTTTTATCAATAATACAGTATGTACACGATCCTAAGGTATACAACAACGAATGGATTGCTTAGGTTATAAATGAAAGAAATGTTGGTAAATGTATATTCTTCGATGTGTAATATGTAAACAAGATGAAACAACTACTGGGTCGGAGTACAACTTGGCATGGGCCAGGTGAGATAAATATGTGTGCATTTTGATTATAATAAATAAATAATAAATAATAATATTATTATTATTTATTATTATTATTATTATTATTATTATTATTATTATTATATTCTATTGTTTATAATTATACTATTATTAATAATAATAATAATAATAATTATAATAATACTTTTTTTTTAAATCTTTTTAACTGGAGTCTTTACACTGGGTGTTCAATTCATGTCACTAATATATCATTACAAAAGGGTGAGTAAATAATTTTATACTTGTGTTTCTTTACATTAGTAGCACTACCATGGCTTTATTCATTGCACCCTACGTTGTCTACCGGTAGAAAGTGACTTGATTGAATCAAGGAAATTTGAAACGATTCTGGTATTGGGGAGGAGCCATGGTGTGACCATGGTAGCCATGTAGAGGAAAGTTGGTAGTGATAGTGAAGTAGGCTAGTAACTACAACTAGGATACCTTAAATGCGATCGACCAATTTTACTAGTATTATCGCTCTACTATAATTATCTTGATAAAATTATTATTTATCATTCCTATACTACTCTGTTATTATTATTGGCTTTCTTCACCGCATATTTAACATGCTTTAAAACTACTTTTTTTTTTAGTTGTTATATAATGGTATACGGTGTCATATTATGATAAAGCGATACACTATTGTTTTTTCTTACAATAGCAATTAATTCTTATAATAATACCTGAAGAAGAAATTTTATACCTGTGATGATTATTATTAAATAATATTATTCATATATATACTATCATACTATTTATTACAAAGGACAAAGGAGTATATAAAATGTTAATGGTATAACTGTAAAAATCTACATCGACTAGATCTACATCCTATACGACTTGTACGTTTCTCTTAATAAATTTACTACCTTTCGGGATTAATATTCATACGAGAGTGACTCGGGCGAAGGCGTGTTGTCTAAAGTCTTCCGCGTCCAGCACGTCCAGCAAGTCCAGCACGTCCTTTAAATCCTTTAGCCCCTGTAGCTTTCTTTTGACCACTGAAATTTGGTTTTTTGTACCAGTGGGTACCGCCCTTACCCTCGCCAAAACTTTTTTGTTGTACCCAATTACCCTTCGCTGGTGGAACACCTTTCATACCACGTAAGGTATTTCTTACTATGTACCCCTTTTGATTAAACCTACTTTTTGGAGCTTGGTGAACATATCGGGTCTGTTGATCAAACATGGCATCATCTTCATCAAACATATCGTCGGCCATTTCATCCTTGCTGAAACTTGGTTTTCTGTATCGGTGCTTGTCAAACATGGAATCATCTTCATCAAATACATTGTCGAACAATTCATCTCGTCCGCGTCCACTGCTGGATTTTGGTAGTCTGAACCAGTGGTTACCACCCTTTCCTTCTCCATGGCTCTTTACTTTCATCCAATCGTTAGTCTTCTTCGTCGCTGGAACACCTTTCATACCACGGAAGCTGGTTCTGATTTCATATCCATTTTGGTTAAACCTGTGCTTTTTTACTGGTCTAATCCATGCTGATTTTTGATCAAACATGGAATCATCTTCATCAAATACATTGTCGAACAATTCCTCTTTGATGAAACTTGGTTTTCTGCACGCCTCTGCACCAGGGATTGCAAGTACTGCCATGAACACAGCAACAAAGGCAACCAGTGCCAATACTGATTTTTCAATTTTCATATTTGTTGTTGTTTGTTTGGATTGTGTTAAATATTAAATAAATTATATTGATATTCCTTTCCACTTTTTCTTTAGTTGTTGAACATGCGTACTCGTGCACAGCCGTCGGCCAAACGTCAACCGTATCGCATATCGAACAATATTTATTATTATTATTATTAATAATGTTGCCCATTATTATTATTTCATCATCAATATTATAAGTATTTATTATTGAAATTTTTTTATTTTTTTTTATTTTTTTTTATTGTTTGTTGTGTTGTGTTGTTTTAAAATATTACGTATAAGGTTGCCCATATCCATATTAGCACCGACACAGCATTGTTTTCCTGCCTTACTTCAATATTTTTTAATTTTTATTTCAAAAGCTTGAAGGTGAAATGTGCAAATGTGCAAATGCGTGTTTGGGATATGGGATATGGGACTCAAAATAATATGATAAAATTGTTATTATTCCTATACTACTCTGCTATCATTATTGGCTTTCTTCACCGCATATTTAACATGCTTCAATAGAAAAACTTTATTTTATTTACTACTATAATAATATTATACATTATACTGGTATATCCATCCTGTCATATTATAAAGCGATACTAAAACACTTGCATATCCACAGCCCACAGCATTATATTGTTTATAGTTTATAGTAGCGAGTGTGCGATGCAGTTGTTTGTGTATAGTGTATAGTGAATTGAGTATAGGTATATAATAATAAACAATTATATTTTATATTTAATTAATATATTGTATTATGATGAGTCCATTACATACCCGGTCTTGCTCAATACCGAGAAATCAATAGTGTGCCGTGTTAATTGCCTTATAATATGTACAATCGATATTATTATGTATTCATCATTGATTATTTATTAGTTTTATCCCCTACATTAGGTCGTCAGGGTACACAAAACAAGTAAAAAACGATAAAAAACAGCAAGTATGAAAAATATGGAATGTAAGGAATAAACTATAAAGTTGATCTTATGTCATAAACGTATAAATTATTATATTGTAATGATACTTGAATACACTATCAAATCATTACGAAGAACTGGGAAGAGACCTAATTGGGAGTCTGTAACTTTAATTAATTTATTAAGGTATAAAGCATGGTCACAGTATGGACTAAAAATACAGCATGTCAGGAATTAAGGAAAAATACAAGGCACACAGCAGGCACTAAACGTAAAAAATGTCACACATTAAGGAAAAATACAAGGCACACAGCAGGCACTAAACGTAAAAAATGTCATAAATGTTACGCCTACACAGCACCCACTACGATTCAAGAAAGCGATACACTATTGAAAAAGTCAATGAAAAACAGATGTCTTTGTGTACTGCACTGTATTGTTACGACTACACAGCACTCACTACGATTCGCCACTTTACATGTATAATAAATAGAATAAATGAAAGAAAGGCCAACAAATGTTCTACACAGCACAACTAAGATTCAGCAAGCCGACACACTATTGAAAAAGTCAATCAAACTATTACCAGCGGTATTATTTCTATCCCAAGTATTGCACACGACTCTTATTGGACTTAGTCTAATGAACTTATTACAGTTATAGGCATGCATACCTTACGCAAATACTACAGTAGTACTGATCATTATTGTAATAGGTAATAGGGCAGTAGCACATCTCCGAAGACGTGGGATATTTCCCCAATTCTGTGCTGTTATAGAAAACAATACAACTAGTTATAATGAAACAATTGTGCGTCATATTTACAGAGAGTGAGATAAATTGTGTTATTTTCCCATTGAAAACAGAATCCTTAAATTTGATGGCTTTCGCCCTTACTAGTATACAGGTATGTTACCAAAACTAATGTAGGGCCCTCGCCGCGACCCGGCATTTTTTTTAATAATATAATAAATGAACCTTATTTTCACAACATCGCGTGTCTCTTCATTTTGTATAGTGCTATACTTAGCTGCTATTAATTAATTAATATAATAATAATATAATAATAATAATTTCAATAATAATTTCAATAATAATAATAATACAGTAATAATATAATAGAAATAATAAAAAAAAAACAAAAAAACAACAACACCAATATAATGTGTGTAATAATAATAAATACATCATAATAAAAAAATAATAAAAATTACTGTACCCAGCATTGCTGGATTGTCCAAATTGTTATTGTTAATTATAATTTTTAAATTACAATTACACATTATTGGATTGAAAATATAAAAAAGAATTAATACCAACCGAGCTATTACGATACACACAGCATCGTGCTATAATATTTTTGGACGCGTCGCGAAGTCATATTTTGTTTACAAACAACACTATTGAACCTAATGACAACAACTATAACTATGCACACTATGGGAGCATCTGTGTTTGGAAGGCGACCTTCGCATCTCAATTATTGCAGAATATTGAAATTATACTAATTATCATTGAAATTATATTACGTCTCTCAATTATGTCAAAATACCTTAACTAGAGAACCACCAGCATCCTCGTGGAAGTTTAAAGTGAAATAAAACGACTTCTATTATTAACACTGCATACTGTATGCGTATTATTATATTATAATTATTATTCCAGTTATTTATAATATATTAATTATTTTTTTCAGGATTCCTCTGTACAACACGCTGCACTGGTACCAAAAATAAACTGGTGTGGTATTACAGTTATACACCACTATTATTAATTATTATTTTTTTTATTATATTATTATTATTATTATATATAATAATACTATAACTATATAACTAATAATAGAGCGATCGTGACAACGTCATGTGCATGTTCATATACGATTATACACATTGCTTGTCTTCACAATTAAGAGACTTCTGGCGCCAGCACATGATTATTTGCACATTATACGAAACCCGATTCTTATCAAATACAGCATACGCACAAATTTACTTGTAATAACTTAATTATTATGAAAGTAAACCCAGTGGATAGTAGTAATACCAATTTAGAAAAGTTACGAAAGGCGGTATAGCAGCAATAAAGTAAAAAATACTAAAAAGAGCAGTGCAGTTAAGAAAAAATTATGTAGGGAAAGAATTAACGATCATTTGCCACATGGACATTGGTTAGTTATAATCTACCGAATGGGAATATTTATAACATTGATACTGTATATAAATTTGAAGATGGGAAATGATTATGTTTTTGAGATCAAGCCGAAGTAGAGAAACAAATGCTTAACTTTGTAGAATATGGATTCAAAAAGGAGATTGTTGATGCCTTTCAAAAGGCAATGTATGCTTCGTTAGCGGCAGTTAACAGGTGGCAAAGTACAATGATATTGGTCGTAATTTTGTTTGCAATCAGTATGTTTGAACCGTTTTTCAAAATTCCATCATTTGCTGTCGTACCGCGAACGCTAGTTAAAGCAGCACCTGATACAATGTACCTCATAATCACTTTAATAACACTTTTGCTAGGGTTTGGAACAATGATGACGTTGAAATTTGGAGCCGTTTTAGAACGTTGGAGCGATCCATCTCGAGGAATAGTCGCGACGTTTTTTATGGCATTAGGCGATCTGTCAACGGCATTTGAAGAGGCGTATAAATTAGATCCACAATTTGCATTTGTTGCATTTGCATCGTTTAGCATGCTTATATCTATTATTATCATAAACATCTTTTTATCAGTTGTATTAGATGCATATTCACAAGTAAAAGATGAAATTGCTGATGAAAGTACACGCCCATCAATTGCAAAACGGATCAATAAATATAAGGGTGCTTTCAAATTAGGCAGTATGTTAAACAATCTGAAAAGTGGTGAGAGTCGCCTGACTAAAAATGATGAAAAGAATAAAATTGCACGTGAACGTAAAGTAAAAGTTATCAGTTAAAAAGTTAAAATTATTCAAAATGTAAACGTTTTAATACGTAACTTTTTTATATTTAATAGATGTATAATATGAGATATCATTTACAGGGTATATATTTATTTTAATCACAGATAAAAAATTTTATTTAAATTAATGAGTAAGATACTAATAGTATTATATATTTTACGAGTCGTAAAATAATTATTACGTGTAATATATTTTTATTAATTTTATAAAAATATATTTAAGTTATTAATCATTTATTTAAAGTTTTGCCTTTTCCGAAGTGCTAAGATAGCTTTGTGATGTATAAAAATATATTTTTTTTATTGCCAAAATATGAACATGGGAAAGCAATTATAATAACCATACGTTGTTTACACAAGTTACTGCAATTACAGGACAGATATTTCTAATCTTCTATTAAAATACCACCCGCTGGAATTTCTGCAGTGCCCATTTGCTCCTCACGTTCCTCTCCCCAAATTTCTGGCGTCCAAATTTGAGTGTATTTATTTTCTCGTTTCCATTGGTGGACTCGCCCTTGTCTTAAACAGCAATTCTCACACGTGTGGCATGATGTTAATCCATCCGTATTAAATACACACGTACTACAAATAGCTTCCGTGCAATGATCACAATCATCCACACCATTAATTATATACATTTGAATATTAAAAACCATGATTAATAAAACAATGATTTGTACATAACGCTTTCTTATGATCATTCCGCCCATATATAACATCATTATTATGAAAATGGCCCAAGCAAAGTGAGACAGCAATATACGAATAGAGACGCAACCAATTATGTAATTATTATGCGGCTTTTTCGTACATATAATTATTGCAGGGGGCACAAATCCAAACATGGATGTAAATTTCTTGATGAATGGAACAACCAAATTAAGCCGATAAAACATGTTTGTTGCAAATATACATTATTTGAAGAAGAAAGAAAAAAATATAGTAGAGCTCTACTACTACTATAATAATATAATATATAGTGGTGCTATATATATAATATAATATAACAACAATACAATAATATTATTATACCAGTATTATAGGCCTCGTCTACAGTGGGTATACCAGTATAGTCGTGTCTGTAGTTCTTGATTTTCTTATATGAGGAATGCCAGAATGAATACCCTGGAATACATCGAATACGTACGTAATAGTGGAGTGAATAAAAATAATAATTTAATAAAATCAGTCAAAAAGTCGTCGCCTGTACTTTCAATTTAAATTAAGGTTTATGTAGAAGTACAGATTAAGGCAAAGGATGAGGATAAACGAGAGGGAAAATTCAAAAATTTATTATTTTTCTTATTCTGAATTCCTTATAGTCACAGTACCAGGTAGTATATTAATTTATTATTTATTACCAAAAAGAAGATCATCACTATTATTATTATTTAGTGTAGTAGTGTGTATTAATTTTAATAATTTTATTTTTATTATTATATTATTATTATTATAAAATATTATTATTATTTCAAAATAATAATTATTATTTATTATATTCATCATAATACTACTGCCAGACTGCACTACTCTTCTTCACATCATCTGTTTTTGCTCGAAGGCACAGACGTATATCGCTACTCCTTTACCTTACAGATACGAGTTCTTCATTCAACTAAACGATTACTCACTTCATATATTTCTTTACCCCAGAAAACAATAGAGAGTAGATGATTGCGCCAAGTACTGCCAGCAGCAGCATATCCTCTACATTCATTTCAAACAAACAAATTACAACACCACTACAAGAAAATAACGTGATGTTGAACAACAACAATAATAATAATGTATTTCAACCTCCAAGGAAAAAACAGCGCGTTCAAATGCATGAGGTAGAGTCAGATGGGTCTGAATTTATCTGCAAGGCAAACAGTGTGATGAGAATTCAATTTTTAACAAATATAAACGGTTTTGATGATTCAGATGATGACTCAGACGATGAAGGTGAAAACGGTGTTATTCAATCTTTTTCACCAGAGTTTACACATCAATTTTTTGGTGATAGTGAAACAATTGTTGGCTTCAAAAACTTGAAACTTCGCTTGTTTTATACACCGAGTGGGGCCAATAGTTTCTTCCACATGTCGTTTGATGATCGTTTACTAGCCATTGGTGCAGATCCCGAAAAAGATACACCAGAAGCGAAATTAAATGAGAAGTATGGTTTACCACCTAAGTATACAAAACAAAGAGATGTGTTTCGTCAAGCTTTGGCAAACGAAATAAATAATGGTTCCTACCTACCACCTGGCACAAAGATAGAAACGTTTTCCAATAAGTTTGGTACATTCGAAATATACCGCTCTAGTCCATCGGAATCAAAAGAAGCAAAGGAACAACATGAGCGATTGGAAACATTGGCGTTATACATGATTGACGGTGCATCACCAGTTGATTTAGATGATCATCGTTGGAGAGTATATACAACGTATCAATTATTAGCTAATAATAAAGCATCTACAGATGAAAATAGTAGCAACAGCAGTATGCGTAAATTTGTCGCTTATTTAACTGCGCTGGAATTTACAAATCCATTTCGGGCGCAACGCCAAAAAGCGTTGCGTGTGTGCCAAATAATAACAGTACCTACAAACCAACGGCAAGGCCATGGTTCAAAATTATTGCAACATGTTACCAACGATGTTCGCAATGAAAATATGTTTGAGGTAACATTTGAAGACCCATCAAATATACTAACACGAATGCGTCAAGTGAATGATATTATTGCATGTAAAAAGAACAGCATTTTCCTATTTGCAACTAACAAGGGTGCAGATAATACAAACAATAACAGCAGTCATGGCAATAGTTTTCCCCCGCTACCATTAGACTGGAAAATTAATTCAAATTATGTTGATCAAGTTCAAAAAAGTTTACGAATTACGAAAAAACAAATTATATTTTCGTATGAAGTGTTAAAATTTGAAGCGATGTTAATTGCTACAGGGGGTAACAAAAGCAACGAATTTATGGTAAAATACCAAGACGAAATAAAAGGAAAATTAGAAAAACTTCATAAATATGACCTAGATCAAATAAAAAATAGCGAAGGTGTCAAGAACGAGGAACAATATCAAATAGCTTTGCAAATTCTGTACCAGAATCAAATGACATATTTTCAAAATGTTATCAGTATAGTGACTAAGCAATTTAAGAAAAACTAGTAAATAAAAATTATATATTAATATGTGTGACTTTATAAAGTTACTGAGTTATGTTTATATGGATTTTTATGTTTTAACGAAGTGTAACCAAATTCCACTCTTACGAATCTTGGTAAATCTGAGAAGTGTCACTTATTTATACATTAAAGTAATAATGATTTTAAACATACATTACACTACACAATACTGTGTGCATGCTAAATCGCCACACTAAATACCTATTTTGTTGTGCCTTTATTATATAAAATATTTCTATTCTTCTAATTCTAAGATGGTTTTATATACGTATATTATACGACGTATATATTTTACACTACACTTATATTATTAACTTACTTAATAATAATAATTATGCTAAAAAACAAAAACACGTTTTCTTTATACATTCTCGAAAAAATAAATACTCGTAGAGTAAAAAATATATTAGGCTTGGTAATATTTTAAATCCTTGGAACTTGGCCGGTTTTACTAAAGTATTCTTCAGCGGCACCATCACTCAAACCGGTTGAATATGCATGTGCATAATATTGTGTGTAATAACCGGTATAATACGAGATATAATAATCTTGTTTATAATCATACGCATGCGAGTCACTGCAGAGTTTGCAATATATATTTGCCTTCACGCAGTAAAAACAATAGTAATCTGCTCTTGGAGAATGCATCAGCGAGTGTGTTATAACTGGCACAAGACTATATGTGAGCGATGGTATTAATGCTGCATTGACATTTCTAGCAATTGCTTTTGTTAATGATGTTGATAAGATTTCAATCAATGCTCGTGAGATAGAGTGCGTTAATGTATATGTTACAGTGGAAATTACACCTTGACTGACATGCCGAGCAGATTGCGTAGCAATTGCATGCGGCAATTGGAGTTCTATTCTATGCCATAATGCCTTGGATAAAGAATTTAAGACATTATCAGTAACTTGTAGCCCAACATCATCCGCGACGCCAGCCGCATGGCGTTCGCCGTGATGTGCCCCCGTAGATGCTGTTGGTGCATCGCCTGATCCTGCACCAAATAATGATCTTGGATCTAATTGATTCAACAAAGGCTCGGTTAAAGGGGCTTTCATTCCCGATGTAGTCTCATCTCGCAGTAAGACTGATAAAGGGAACTTTACTAACTCAAACAGCAATTCAGGCAATTGTTTTCCTAATGCGGTTGCGATTGGTTTGATAATAACTTCATATAATTCTCCAGCATGCAACCCTAATTTTAATAGCGTTTTCATTCTTAGAGTTCCAACTGCCTTCATCAATGCCTGATGTTCATCTGATTCAATATCTTTATTTAATAAATGACGTCTTCGTTTATCATGACTCATATTTGTAACTTCGACACCATTGCTAGAATTTTGTTTCCCCAGCACTATATTTACAAATTTGGTATCATTTAATAGCAAATCAACAAATCGCGTATAGATATGCATTAACTTCATAAATTTGACTGGACTTAAGCTCATGGCAGATTCTTTATGCTTGTCACCACTGCCAATCTTTATTGGGTTGTAAAAATGAGATTTGTCTAAAGTGTATTTTAATCTATAATCAATAGGTTTGTTTTTGGCGTTGGTATTATTATTACCACTATTACTGCCAGTACCATTATAATCATTACCTGCAACTCCAGAGTTTATTGTAATCGGAATCAGATGCCGTTCTTCAATTTTATGATGATTTTTATTGAATACTATTGTATCCTTCATAACTTCTTCACCATCAATAGATGTTAATGTATTGTAATTATCATTGCTACGTTCATATTTATGCAAAAACTTCATTGTGCAATCTTTTGGTTTAACATTTTGCAAACCTTTTATGGCTTTCCATCGGTTTTTACCCATTACCAAAATCGCCGAAAACATATGCCCGTTTGAATGTTGATCAAAAATAGGTTTTAGGTATGTACCGGTCCTATCTTCACCCGTTTCTACAAGGTTGATATCATCATACCGATCAAGGTATGATTCCAATATTTTACTACCACACCGAAATCGTACAATACCTTGTAAAAATGGCTCTACGTCTTTGGATTGTAATGGTATTGTTAAATTTAGGTACATTGGTTTATTAAATAATACATTATACCTATAAAAGTCCATCCTAGATGAAGGCAACTCGTGTCTATGAAAATGAAACGATGGCCTATTTTTGTATGTCGATTCGAATACATCATAGTGGCGATGCTTTGATACGGACGTATTTACAATTTTTAATTTACTACTTGATTTCTGTGAAAACGACGATAAAACTGGACGTATAAAAGCATCTACAAGCAATGCAACAATAATCACGACGATACTGTTGCGAAGATAATACATACTATGCATGAACAATAAAATTCTATTAGCAAACAGAGAGATGACTGAAACAATTATGTAACTCTACGCCAACGGTTTGCAAGTTGATATTGGCGAAATGCAAATTTCAATTAGTTTATTCAGCCAATTACCTCAAGCAGTCAAAAAACCAGATTAATGTTGATGTTTGTGAAATGTAATTTACCAATTAGTTTATTTAGTCAATTACCCAAGTGAAATCACCACAACGTATGTAAAGTTGTACAATATATAAGAGTACACATCGACACATTCGCAACATCGTAATGAATATAATTTCACTGTACATGTAATAATAATAATATGTCCCTTCTTTGTCATATTATTATTTTTTATTACTATTCATTCCTTCGATTCACTCGATCCTTCTATTCCATTCCGCGTTCCTGAATTATTTAATGCATTATAATTGATGCCGAATTTTATTTCACATCGCATATTGTGGATAATTGTATCGAGTGCGGATCGTTCGGTGGGTAGGTGAACTGTTTGAATGTACCCAATCCACATACTGACTTGGCGAGCCGTTTATTCCTCACCCCCTTACAAAATTAATTAGCATGTACAATGTGAGTACCCCTATAAAAAGTAAGTTATTCTTATTCAATAGTGTACTTGTATATTCTCATGCTATCATGCCCGCGACTTTCTTCATCATCATATGGTGCAGTATGACTAGATAGGGAATGCCAAATGGCCTTGTGCTACATATAATAATATTATTGAATTATTTACTATATTTTATTATAATATTTTATTGTATTGTGTACATTGCATTGTACATATTTTGTTGTGTGATGTAAATATATTAGTAGTGCTATCACCTTTATTATTAGTGCTATAATATTCTTCTTGCATTCTTTCTGTAGACCATGTGTACTACTACATGCAATTACGGAACAAAATATGCACGGTATCGTACATATTTCAGCACTATTGGATACATTGTTCAAAGGAGGTAACATATTTTTGAGCAGCTACATGTAAATATTTATGTACTCATATATAGTAGAAATGGGGAACAAAAACAAATTGATGGAAGTTCGCCGACACAGTCTTTCGCGCGGCGGAGTCAATCACGTACTTTTGATCTTCGTGTACTCGTTGTTAAATATCATCGCGTTTGTAAATAGTCAAGAATATGGCGGTGGGTTAGCAGCGGTTGTAAATGGTAAAACTAACAAAAAAACTGCTCAGTTTTTTATAGCTGGAGCTGGGGAAAATTTAGATAGTAAGGTTAGAGTACCATTGAAACAAGTGTTGGGGCGAAGGATTAATGTTGCAACAACGCTTTATGATGCAGAAACTGGGCGCTATAATTTATTGTCGACAAAGTTTGTAAATGGAGAAAGAAAACACTTTTTAGAAATGTACGACGCTTGGACAGGAGATGAATTGAAGGTTATAGAACTGAAGTGGCAAATAGATTTGTTAGAATACGATATGCGTTTGAGGCAGTTTATAGGTTTAGCAACTGTTATTATGCCGCAACCAGCTGGTGCAACGAAGCCATTCCTTGGGCATCAAATTGTTAAAATTGAAATTGTGATCGAAGATGATGGCACAGAAAGAGTTATCCAGCAAGAACTACGTGGGATTCCAGCTGATGCTTCCCCTATCACGGGGTTAAGTGCCATTGATTCAATGAATAATCGATTTTTCTTAGTTGTTCGTTCATCTAAAAACGATGTCATGCAGGTGAATGCACATGGTGCTTTTAGCCATGCCTCGAACATGATGTTGTATGGCATTGATCATAAACGTAATAATATTGTTGTATATAAGAAATTAAAAGAACGTGTCTCAGTGTTTGTTTTTGATAATTTGCGTGGTTTACTATGGGGTATCAATGCTGGAACAACACAGGATGATTATGCAGGTAGGATGATCCAATTAGCAACATCCAATAAAGATGGCGTCAGCATCATTGATAATAGCGTCGTGACATTGACGACAGATGCAAATAATGATGGTATCAAAGATGTTTTAGATCCAAAATTATTGTATCCATCATTCTTCAAAAGCAATTTACGTTCACAAATGAGTTTATTTGATGCTATGCTTGACCATCAATCAAAAGATTTTCGCATGCTCGACCGTAAAATGTTGAAAAAGAAAATGAAATTTCGACGAAGGGCAAGGTTGGCCAAACAATTCCGACGCATGAAACGCCGGGCATTACGTGCTGCAAGAAAATTAAGTAAAATAGTTGCGTATGTCGGGGCTATTTTATTTATTTTAGTTGCTACCTTCTTTTGTTTAATATATTCCGTGAAATTTGAACCAGCTGTAGCTATGGCGTGGATATCAGCATCAATGTTGGGAACGTTACAAGGATGGCTATTGTTGGAGCCTTTTGAAATTGTCGCTGGTGCGACCAAAGGTGAATGGACTGATAGTATGAAAGATGTTTACATGGAAAAACTAGGTGGCGAACGATATCAAGCTGCGATGTATAAACACAACGACATGTTAATTGAGGAGAAGGAGAAAAAATAAAAATATGGCATATTGCACAATTCAAAATTCAACCTGCTGTATAGAGTGTAGAGTAAGGTACAATTAAGCAATTATTATTGTAATAAGTACAAGATACACATATTTCCTATCAAATAGATCTCCAAATCTACTCTCACCACGCTCAACGCGACCAAAAAAATTATTAATAAATTATTATTTTAATTTTATATTATTTTTTATTTTATTCCTTTTTTTATTATTGAAATTATTAATTTCAACAATTTATTATTATAATTAATATACCATTTAATAATTTAAATTATTATTATATGATGGTATTATTATATTATTATTATATTGAAATTTTATAGCACATAGTATATAAGTAGTATTTTTTTTTAGTTAGTTTAATAAATTAAAATAATTAATAATAATACATAATACTATACAGGTATAATAATAATATATTTTATATTATAGTAGTGTTGAATTCCAACATGACTGCTTATTCACAAGGTTGTAATCTATATTTTATAGAAGTTTCATGATACACGTTTGTATAAAAATTAAAACATCTTAAACATATACACAGGCCGTAAAAATGTCGTCATCGTCTTCAACAAACGATGTACAATTGAAGCCGTTTGATACGAGACAAACAAAGTTAGATAGAGCAGACCTTCGTGATGAATATCGTCAACTTGAGGCGAATCATAAGCTGAAGAGACCTCTTCTTCGAGATGTCGAAGGTCAAGCCAAGATATTCGCTTTAGAAGGAGAGCCTGGATCATTGATTTTTAAATCAACGCGGGAACTTAAAAATTTAGCGAAAAGAGTTACACGACCAAATGAGTTTAAAGTGGATATTCACGTTGCGAATTTTATAGCATCTGACATGAAAGACGCTTCAAACCAATTAACAGCAAAGAATAAGCATATAAACCGGAATGCAATTATACAAGGTATTAAAAAACGCTTTGCATTAGATAGATCGACCGTAGCAAACCATCAGGATTTAAAAGGCCGGGCAATTGAAATTGATTGGGTAAAACTTGGTCGTACTGCTGGAGTTTATTTTCGTGCACCACCACGCTGGACGCCCATGCTAGGGAAAATTGATACGTTTGACAATATGCGGAAGCCAAAAAAACAAAGAGTTAAAATGCATCGAGAAGAGCCAATGCCAAAAAAAAAGCAAGAAACAAAAGAGAATGGTAAAATGGATGAACAGTCATTTCAGTTAAAACTTTGTCAAGATATGATAAATGTTTCACAAGCAAAATGTTTGACTGATCCAGAGGTATCATTATATAAAAGAACAGGTGCAGGTGCATTTGCCGAGCGGTGTTATTTCTCTTTAGTATTGAATCGTCATAGTTTTGCACAGACAATTGAAAACATTTTCGCTTGCGCTATTCTGGCAAGAGATGGAAAACTTAGCATTAGTGTAGGCGCTAAAAGTGATTTGCAATACCAAAGAAGAAAAGATTGCGGCCTAGAAGATATCCGCGGTTTACCATGCGTCTGGTGTCCAATTGGTAGAGCAGACGCGGTCAACGTAGTAGAAACAAGTGGCGGAAGAATTGAACAACAAAATATTGAAA
>JACKZZ010014412.1_pt1 | contig 22932 bp, 18 predicted proteins | sample 8027871 | NCBI WGS metagenome assembly JACKZZ01 (sample SAMN15724774, study PRJNA655200) | protist metagenome | isolation source: fluorescence activated cell sorting (FACS) single amplified genomes of... | place: USA: West Boothbay Harbor, Gulf of Maine | collected 2000-07-19 | reverse complement strand
TAATTTTACTCAAAAATACAATGCTGAAAATGCATATTATACTACTAATGAAGGAGTAGTTAGAGCTAATATTTCAACTAACGATTTAGTTTCATCAACTAAAATAACAGCATTAGATGTTGAAAACCCAGAAGCAGGAACAAAACAAGGAGGAAGTGGGGGCCCAAATAGAACATCAGCCGCAAATGGAGAAAAGTCTTCATTTTTAGATGGAGGTAATTATAAAGTATTAAGGTATCCTACAAAAGCAAAATTTATAGATACCAATGAAGGAGATGAAGATGCAGGAACCTTAGAAGTTATGACATTACAACAATATACTCCTAATAGGACTTATTTAGAAGTACTAGCAGATCCTAGCAATGAAATTGAAGAAGTTATAGGAGGAGGATTAAACCAACAACCGGGTGCAGGTGGTGTACCTACATCTATTGATGAAAGTATAGTTCCTGAAGATGTAAAACCAAAACTTAATGATTTAAAAAACTTTAACATATAATCAAATGGCAATTTATAAATTATTTCCTGAAAAAGACGCTACATTATATACTCAAAATACATTAATGAATACTGGTTTAGATGAGATATTAGAAGCATCTACTTATATATTAGATGATGCTGCCCAAACCAGTAGATATTTAATTAAGTTTTCCCAAACTGAAATAGATAATGCTTTTGATACTTATGTTTCTAGTTCTGCTAATTCTACTAACTATATAAATCATCTTAAGGGAAATTTATTTTCTTCTATAACTGATAACCCAACAAATTTAGCTACATCTATGGCTACTCAAATTTTCCCTATAACAGCATCAACTGGAAATGGTATAGGTGGAAAACTTCAAATATTTTTAGCTGGAAATACTATTTCAGCAGGTATAATACCTGATAATAATATCTTTCGTACAATAAGAGGTAAAGGTTATAAACCTGGTGATGTAATTAAGATAGGGGGTCTAACTACAACATCAAATAAGTTAACAACAGCTTCATTTACTTTAAAAGCCGAAAATTTCGAACCACGAGATTGGGGTTCTAATTTAAAAAATTATGCTGCTGTAGTAACTAATTTAAATTCAACTTCATATTTAAAAATATACCCAATATCACAAAGTTGGGATATGGGAACAGGAAGATTTGGTAATTCTCCGGTTACTACAAATGGATGTAGTTGGAGTGATAAAATAGAAGGTGTAAATTGGACTAATGGAACCTTTGCAACTTTAACAACTGGATCATATTCACAAAATCAAGGAACATCGATAGGAGGAGGAACATGGTACACAGGATCAACTACATTAAAAGATATAGTTCAAACCCAAACCTTTACATACTCAAATCCCATAGATTTAAATGTTAATGTAACTAATACTATTGATATTTGGATAAGTCAGTCTAAAGGAATTAGTGGGGGAGATATACCAAATGAAGGATTTATTGTTAAACAAACATCATCTATTGAACTTATTCCATCTGCATCCCAAACTACTACTTTTAGATATTATTCAGTAGATACTAATACAATATATCCACCACAGCTAGATTTTAGGTTTGATGATTTCTTTTATTATACATCTTCAAAAATGCAAACTTTATATCAACCTGAAGCATTTATTTCATCATATAATAATGATGGGACTTATTATTCTGAAAGTGTACAAAGATTTAGAATAGCAGCTGTACCCCAATATCCTAAAAAAGTATTCCAAACACAATCTGGGTATTTAACAAATTATTACTTACCCCAAAATTCATATTATGCTATTAAAGATTCAGAAACAAATGAATATGTAATTGAATTTGATTCTACATATACTCAAATAAGTGCTGATACAACCTCTAGTTATTTTGATATTTATATGGGGGGACTAGAACCAGAAAGATACTATACAGTTTTATTAAAAACTACTATTGATGGTACTACGAAAGTATTTGATGAAGATATAATGTTTAAAGTAATAAATGGATAATGAAAAAGATAACATTAAAATCACAAAGATTTAATAAGGATAAATTTAATGAAACAGTAAATAAAAAATTTACTCAATTAGTTAATGTACCTGATCCTTCTTTTTTTGATAGAGACTTAGCGGTATTAAGTGATTTTTGGTATCTTTATGATAAATTCTTTTACATTATACCTAAACTTGGAGAATTAGAATCCCATCAGTATCTTGCTAAAACTAGTGGTGAGTATGCTGATTTTGCTACTATTAATAGTGAAATACAAGCATTATTAGATGAAATTGCTGAATTAAGAAGAGAAAATTTAGAACTAATACAAGAAGCTACTAATTTAGAAGATGCAATTGATCCTAATGACAATAATGTATTATTTAGTGGTGTTGGGAAACAAAATCTTAATAATATTGAAGAAGTACAAGTTGAAACAACAATTAGATAAATAATAAAAAATGGCCATACCAGTTTCTGCATCAATTAATCAACTAAATGCTGAAGTTTTTATTCAAGAAGGATATGAATTAAGTTTAGATGCTATTGTTCCATCAATTGAATTAACAGGTTCTTTTTCTCAAACTACTAGTAAAACACAATTTTACATATATAATTATGCAAAAACTCTTTTATATGAAAATTTAAATTATAATGCTAATGGTTCATTTCTTCTTCCTGAATCCGGAACTACTATTTCTAATTCAAGTTCAAGTTATAATCAATTTGAATTAAACCCAATTGAAGATATTTATAATCAAGGATATTCTTCTGGTAATTATTATGCTTTATATAATTTTGTAGATTATGAATTAGGATCTGAATTTGATAAAATTGATAATTCCGAAGACTATAATGGTCATCCTTATTTTATAAAAGATATATCTGGAGATAGAACAGAATTAAGAATTCAAAATAATTTTTTATCTACAACCCAAATAGAATCCTACTATCAACAATTTATAAATAAAATCAATGCCAGAGAAAATGCAGATGAATTTTATGTTTCATTTGAAAATAATAGAAATTTTATAGGGGTAAATAGCCAATTAGAATTACCATCATCAGGATCAAATACAGCAGCATCAATATTAATTAAATTATATAAACCCCTACCTCTAGAATTTGAAGTTGATCAACAATTACAAATAATTTCAAAAGTAGGAGAAACACAAGTTTTTTCAATAGATTTTCAACCTAATTTAGAATTTGTAGATAATTTATTACAATTAAAAGGACCTAATTATAACATAGATTTTAAGGATAAAATTAATAATTCTACAAATTTTAAAAATTTAAATGATTTAATTAATACTAATAGTTCACAATCTTATTATCAATTTAATTCCTTAAAAAATCAAAAAGGTATTATTTTAAGAAAAAATTGGGGGGATTGGAATGAATTTGTAAAATACTCATCCGCTGAACAAAGATTAAGAAATTTTAAAGATAAATTAACCTCAATTGAAAGTTATGAGGATGAATTAAGATCATTAGAAACAATAGGAGGAAGTACTCCTGGATCTCCTACTTATTCTTCTAGTTATAATAATGTAACAAATAATATAAATAAAATAGTTAGTAAGTTTGATAGTTATGAGTATTATTTATATTATGTAACTGGGTCAGGAGCATGGCCTAAACGTACAACAACTTATCCTTATGCTAATTATTCTGTTACAAGTTCTGAAGCCTTAAATTGGTTTGGTAGTACTAATGAGAATAGTACTTATTATAATTCGGGTAAAAATCAAATTTATTCTGCTTCAATATATGATGAAAATAACCAAGATTATTTATATTATTTAATTCCTCCTTTCATCACAGATAATTCAAGTAATGACCAATATATTAAGTTTGTAAATATGGTTGGTCAAACCTTTGATGAAATATATATCTATACTGAAGGTGTAGAACAAGTAAGAAACACAAATTCAGGATTAACTGGGTCTGTTTTACCTTTAGGATTAGCTGATGAGGTAATAGAATCATTAGGTTTTGATACTTATGGGAATAATTTTAATTCTATAGGTTTTAATCCTAATGGGGTGGGTGTATTTCCTGCTGATGGATCTGGCTTAGAATACATAACACGTTATGTTGATATAGCATCCGGATCAGTAGTTAATTATTATGACCAACAACAATCAACATTAGGGTATGTTATAGCATTATCAGATCCTTCTTTCCCATATCCTATTGAAAACTCAGCTCAAGAAATTTATAAAAGAATATTCCATAATATGGTTTCTTTAGTAAAAAGAAAAGGAACTATAACAGGGTTAAGACAATTAATTAATGTGTGGGGTGTTCCTAGTACAATGCTTCGTATAAGCGAATTTGGGGGGAAAAATAAAGATGATGAAAATGATTATGATTTATGGATGAATCGTTATAGTAATGCTTTAACTACATATAATTATAAAGAAGGAGCATTATTACCTAGTGGATCTATAAGAATTCCTTGGACTCCTTTAACTTCTAATTATGTAGAAACAGCAACAACTCCAGATATAGCAGTCCCAGATTGTATACAATTTAGATTTAAAAATGATAGACCTATAAGCCAAGAACCAGGACACCCCGATTCTCTATTTACTTGTTCTTTATTAGTAAAAAACTCTGAAAATGCTATAAATTATAGTGATTTTGGTATTGTATTACAATATTCAGGATCAAATTCTGGATCATTTTCAGGATCTGCTTTACCTTTAGATTATCAATATGGGACTATGCAATTTATTATTGAAGGGGATGTAGCTGAAGGAGCTATTGCACCCGGATATTTTGAAAGTGATCCTATTTCTTTACCATTTTTTGATGGGGGTTGGTGGTCTGTTCAATTACAAAGAAAGATTCATTTATCTGCATCAAACGAAGATAATAATGCAAATATATATGAATTAAAAGTAGCAAATAATATATATGATGGTTATGATGGAAATCAAATAGGATTTCAAGGATCAACATCAATTATAATGAACGGTGGTCCAAAACCATCTATAAATGAAGCTTGGAATAAATTTAAAAAATCTTCTACACTCCCATCAGCGCGAGGAGTTATATTAGGAGGATATATGACATGGCCTAACGCTTCGGGACTTAATAATACTATAGTTGGTGGATCTGGTGGAAGAAGCTTAGGAACAGGATTCTCAGGATCTTTTCAAGAATTTAGATATTATAGAAGAGCGTTATCATCATCTCAATTTAATGATTATGTAATGAATCCTGAATCAATACAAGGGCATTCAGATTCAAATACGGGGGAGGGTAGTTCTTATGATTTATTATCTTTTAGATTACCATTAGGAAATGAATTAGAATATGTTAATATGTCGGGTTCTGCTGGTTTTTCAACAGCTACCGAAAACACAAAAGCTATTGGAATTTTAAAATTTGGGGGAACACCTGATTTTATAAATTTCCCATCATTTGGGGCTAATGCATTAGGTTCAGTTCATCCTTCTTTAGTTAATAAAAAAGGATCATTATATACTTCATCATTCCTTTATATGACCAATTATAATACTGGAAGTGGTTATAATATTGTATATCAAGGATGGACTGGAACAGACACCCCAGCAATTACAGCATCATATTTAGCACCTAATACAGAAATAAATTATATGGATCAGCCTGCAGCTGGTATTAGGAATAGAATTAAAAATAAAATACAAGTAATTGATGGTAATGAATATGGTACTATTTTATCACCTTTTAGAAGCATACAACAAGAATTTGAACAAAGTTCTAGTTATACTGAAGATTTAAATTCATTAGAAGTAGGATTTTCATTTCAAAACGAAATAAATGATGATATTATTGCTACTTTTGGACATGGGGTAGTTTCTGATGCTATAGCTGATCCTAGATTTATATCTGAAAGTTCAGATAGATATCCTGAATTAACTCGTATAGCTGAAGATTATTTTAAAAAATATCAGGGAGTTACTATTACTGATCCTACTTATAATGGTGGATTACCTACTATAATTGAAAAAGAATATGATTATAATAGATTAATAAAATTCTATGAAACTTCATTATTTAAAGCAATTAAAAATTATGTTCCTGCTCGTACAAGTTTAAGCACGGGAATCATCGTAAAACAACATCTATTAGAGCGAAACAAAGCAACTACAGTACCTGGTATTAATATAAATACTCCTATAGCTAAGACGCCTGAAACCGGCTCTAATGTTTATGGGTATACTGATCAAACAGGATTTAATAGTGTAATATCACAAAGAAATTTATTAATTACTTCAAGTATTCCAATAGGTTCTTTAACAGGTAGTGCTGGTGGAAGTGTTAATAAATATAATATAATAACTAATGAAGGACAATTTTATAAAAATGTAAGTAGTACATTAAAAACCCTATCATTAGGAAGTACGTATGATTTATATGATACACTACCACCTGCTAATCCTGCTTTAAATATAAAAATAGCTACAGCTTTAGATTCAGAGGGAAAAGTCTTCCAACAGTCAGAAGTAGCATTTAGATCTCAACTTAGATGGAAACCTAGTTTTACTGGGATCCCATTAACAAACTGTGCCATAGTATTAGAAGCAACATCAAGTAAAAGAGGAGGTATATTTTCAACTGAATTTCCTTATAATGTTTCATCAGGACCAGCCCCACCATCACAAGTATCAAATAATTTTGTAGAAATATACCCTGATGAAAGAATATATTGGAGAATAGGTGCAACGGGTCAGATTTTGCAAATGAATGCTTATATTTTTCAATTTGGAGAAAGTGCTGATTTTGCAAAACCCGAACCTTTAGCTTCACAACAAGTTAATTGGTATATAGATGATTTTACAGGTGAATATAAAGTAGATGATTATCAAACAGAATTTTATGATGGTGAATTTAGTGGTAGTAATTTTGAAGTTATTCCTACTCAATATAATCCTTATAGAATATTTGCTGATGGAAATGATAAGACACCTGATACACTTCCAATACCTAGTTTTGATTTAAATAATGCAGTAACTAGTAAAGCAGGCACAGGTCTTACTTCTACAGGATTAACTCTTTCTGGTGTAACTAAAACAACTATAACAATTACTACTGATGCTGCAGTATCAACTGCACTTTATTATATAGTTGGAGCATTTGAAAATTTAATACCAGGTAGAGGATATAATGTTAGTGGTTCTATTACAGCTATAGGAAATGGTGCATTTGTTGGTCCGGCCTTACCTGCAATTGATGCTGGAGGTTTTGTGCCTGATGCACCTTTTAATCGTAGTAATACTGCACCAAGACAATTTAATGTTGATTTTATTGCTACAGATTTGGGATCTGCTCCTGGTGTAACACAACCTTTCACATCAGGCCCTGGGTCTGGGTTTGATAATGGAGGTTTCCAAATGTTCTTTTTATCTGTTTCTCAACCTCAATCTGCTACTTTTGAGTTATATTCTATTTCAGCATTAGGTAGTTTAGGTGGAAAACATTTCTATGAAAGAGATGCTTTTACTATTGTACCTTCTCAAAGTCAATTATTTCAAAATTCACCATATAATCCTACAATTAATAATGTAAGTGGTAGTAGAGAAAGTTCATTTTACTATGATATGGATTTCGATCCTATAAATCCAGGATCTGAACTTAAAGAAGGAATACCATCTGATTATACATTATTAGTTTCTGCATCTCAATTAGGTTGGGAGGGGGCAAACCCAACAGCAGATGATTTATTAGAATATGCTGAAGTACCTGATAGTAATTACACAACTAAAGCAATTATTAATCCAAGATATGTAGGAACTACATTAGAAAGTGCTGATTATAATTTTTATACTGGTATACCTTCAGAAAGTTTATTTATAGCAAGATCTAGAGATACAGGAATTACAGGATTAGCTAATCCTCCATTTTTATTAACTCAAAATAAAGTTAGATATATTAATGGTGAAACTGGTAGTTGGGGTGGTGATATTTCATATGGTAAGACAGCAGTAATTGATCGTAATCCAATTTTCTTTGCTCATTTTAAATCATCCTTAGAAAGTAAAGAATATTATAATACTACTACTTTTAATATAGATCAATTAATTCAAGTTCCATTTGAAGAAATTTTAAGTGAACAATCACCAATTATAACTTCATCCCTAATAAATGGTAGTAATGAGAATTTAATTCCTATGTCATCTACTTTCATGCCTGAAAGAAAAGCAACTATTGTATATAATCAAACAACAAAAACTTTTAATAATATAGGAGGAACTGTAATTACATACACAAATTTAGGTGTAGGGTCACAAGTTATAAATGCTGGAGGAATAGAATTTATAGCATACCAATCAAATGAAAGAGCATTAGATGTATTAACAACTGATCAATTTTATAATCTCCCTAAATGGTATTCTTATACTAAGGGTTTAGCAAATATTAATCAAAAAAATAATGCTATTGCAAATACATTTAATTCTGCTTCAATTCATTTAACTTCATCAATATTTTCCCAAAGTAATGGAGTAAATCAAGTTGAATTAGACTTACAAAATGATTTATCAAACGTTACTAATACCGCCAACATCAACAATCCTGGCAATACTGAATTTTATACTAAATCACCTGCTGTTGTTATGGCCTACACGGGAAGAACAAAAGATAGTAATAATCAAGATGTTGGGTTAATTGATTTAAGAGGTCCAAATGTTGGAAACATTCCAGGAATAGCATTTGCTGATGGTATCTTAACTAATAATGCTTTAATATTACAAGGTCAATCTTTATTATTATTTAATTCTATTAAGAATTTAATATCTTTAGGAGATATAAATAAAGATGAATATGTAGGTACAAATCCTTCACAACAATACGCAGATAATATCACAATTCCTCTTCCTGCAGGGGGTGATCCACTTGGTAGTTCTGGGATTTCAAATGAAGCTAGTCCAATGGTATCATATCCTCTTATACCTTCATCCCAAGTAATACCTAATCCTTTCCAACCTTTTAATACCACGCCACAAACACTTTGGGGTAAAGGTTCTTTACCTATATTAACACAACAGGATTTAGAATTTGAAGATAATTTCTTCAGATGGGATATATCAGGATCAAACCTATTAGAATATAGAAATATAGATGATCAAAAAATATTAATAGAAAAAGGAGATGAAATAAGAGTATCATATGCTTATTTTCCAAATCCTAGTAATTCTACAATTACAAATAAAACCTATCAAGATTTTACAGTATTAGGGTATGATCAATATCCTCCATTATTATGGACAAGTAATTTGAATCCATCAGCACATGCTGGTGGTTATGGTGATATAAGATTTGAAATAGCATGTTATAAAATTCAAGGGTATGGGGCAGGTAATAATACTCAAACAGTATTTATTAATCCACTTCCTGCTACTGGTTATTATAGTTTTTCTTCACTTAAAGAAAAATATCAAGCAGCAATGTATAATAATGTTACAATGTATTGGCAGGGGGTTGAACTTGGTGGTGCTGCAGTTTTTGCTAGTGGTTCTATAGTAGGTGTTAGTTCACATAGTGAAGTAAATGGAACTGGAATAATTGGTATTACTGCATCTTGGTTTGGTACAGGAGGTGGTTCTGATGACTTTAATAATGAAACTTATGGTACTATGTTTGGTAGTAATTATATATTACAAGATTTGCAAAGTAATCAATTTCCTATGTCTGCAAGAGATGGATTAGGTTTTCCACTTACAACCCCTGTATTTATGTCATCATCAATAAATCCAATGATCCAAGATGATGAGGGATATAATCAGGTATTAGACCCAGGATACCTTTTTAATAGATTAAAAGTAACTCCAAATCCAGCTGATTTAGATATTCCAATTGTAAATGGAAAAATATACGCTATGACTTTAAGAAAAAGACAAGAAGCAGATGATAGGGTTGTATTAAATGTAAACCAACCATCAGGATCACAAGGTGCTTTAACTTTATCAGGAGATGGATATTTAATTCCTAATGATTTAACTAATATACAACAAAGAAATGTTCAAAAAATAATAAATAAATTACAGTCAGAAAATGTATTCCAACAAAATACACCTAATGATGTTAGATAATATTTAATTTAAATTATAATTTGGAATAAAAATAAAAAATACATATATTTATAATAAAATACTAATAAAAAATGGGATATTTAAATAATCAAGTAGTAACAGTAGATGCTATTTTAACTAAAAAAGGAAGAGAATTACTAGCTCAAGGTGGTAATGCTTTTAATATAACACAATTTTCTTTATCAGATGATGAAGTAGATTATTCTTTATACAATCCTAACCACCCATCAGGATCAGCTTATTATGGTGAAGCAATTGAAAATATGCCTGTATTAGAAGCTTTTCCTAATGAACTCCAAACTATGAAGTATAAATTAGTTACTTTACCTAGATCAACAGCAGTAATGCCTACTTTAACTGTTGGAACAAATGTAATTCAGTTAGTAACAGGTGAGTCCCAATTAATAACTCCCCAAACTCAAACTTTTGAAGGAACTAATGCAGAATCAAATGGTTATACTGCTACTTTTTCTAATATTACTTATGCTAATATTATAGGAGCAGGTGCTGCATCTAATAATACTTTAAATGCACAACAAACTTTAGGAACAAACGTATCCAAAACTGTTACAGGTAATACATTTACATTAAATGCTACAGCAATAAATGTATTTGGTACAGCAACTGTCTTATATGCTACTCTAACATTAGTAGGTAGAAGTACAGGAGCTAGATTACAAGTCCCAGTAGAATTAAGAAAATCAGCAGGAATGCAATAAAAATAAAAACTAAAAAAACATGGCTAACGGAGCTTTTACTCAATTTCAACCAAGTGATATAATTAATAGTATAGATTCTGTAACAGGAACTTTATGGAGTGGTAATACTCCTAGACTTACAGAGGCATACACATCATCAGTTCAAAATGCATCTAATTCAGGACAATATTATGTTCATGTGTACCAAACAGCATCCACAGAAACTGCAGCAGCAGTTCAGTTTGACATTGCTTATGCTGATGAAGATGGTAGTGGTAGTTTACTTTATAATGCTTTAGTTGATGGTAAATCCCCATCATCAACAATATATGGACAATATCAAAATATTGTATTAGGGGATGATACAGAACCTTTTATATTTGGTAATTTTTCATCATCATATTTTTATGCCTTATCTATTGAAAGAGCTAGATATAAAGAATCATTAGCTTTGGGTACAATGGATTTATCTTTACAACATTATGATGGTGCAAATACAAGAATAATTAATTTAACAGATAATAGTAAAGTAAGTACAGGAAATGTTTATGGAAATGCTGGAAGAGTTTACCAAGTAGTTTCAGGATCAGAAGGAACAGTTTATACAGATTTAGATCCTAATGGTTACACACCAGCTTCTGGATCATATGGTTTATTTTTACCTGATGTAGGATTAATACTATTAAATGGAGAAGCATTAGATGGACCTAATACAAATACAGCACCTAATCCAGCAGGAGGTATTAATCTTGGTACTGGAAGAAATCCAAATCAAAATGATGCAAACATGGGTAAATTATTTACAGCTATATCTGCTAGTATAGAAGCAGGTAATACTTTCCGTTTAAATTCTCAAGAAACATTAGCATCTGATTTTTATTTTGTAAGAGCTCAAAATGCAGACTTTAATTATTCATCAAACCCATCATTTGTTTCAGGATCAACAGGACAATTATTATGGCCTTCAATGCAAAATAATCCTCAAACATTTATTACAACAGTTGGTTTATATAATGATTCCAATGAATTATGTGCTACAGCAAAATTAAGTAGACCATTAGTTAAAGATTTTACAAAAGAATTACTTGTTAGAGTTAAATTAGATTACTAAAAATGTATGCCAGCGTACAAACAATTTACAACCAAGGATATTGTAATAACTCCTTTTTCTGCAAATAAAGGATTTAGATTTACAGGAAATGCTATGACAGCATCTAATGTTGGGGTTGAAGTTTATTTTGGCACCCAACCTCCAGCTAATAAATTAATATTTGAAACTTCTCAACAAAGTAATTGGCAGGGTCAAGCATCTTCTGTTTCAGGATCACAAAATTTTACAGGGTTTGTAAATAAATTGAATACTAATTCTGTTTATTCAAGTGTGATGCAGCTTTATTATTCTAATTATTTTGGAAGTGAATCTGGTAGTGTAGCATCAACATCAAGTTTATTATATGGTTTAGAAGGCCCCCAAAATAATACATTTGCTGAATATAATAATATTAACATTGGTTTAAGTGGGTCAAATAATACACCTATTGGAGCTGTAAAAAGCCCACAATATGATAATTATTTATCAAGTACTATTACCCAAACTAGAGCGGCTTTAATTGGAGAAAATATAACAGTAAACAGTGAATTAAATAACAATTTTATTACTTTAATTTCAATTCCTTCAAAGTTATGGGGTAGTAATATTGAACCCCAAAGTTTTAATTTAGTTTATGACATGACAACCCTTTCAAATGAGATATATACAATTTGGGATGATGGAAATGGTAATCTTAGATTTAAGTGGGTAGATAATGCTACGGGTATTAAAGTATATGATCAACATTGTGGTAATATAATTTATGAACATGGGATGGCTATTCTATCACCTATAAGTTCATCAGAAGCTATTGCCGGTGTATATCAACAACAAGTTGCTAACTTAGGATCTGCTGTTCTAATAGGTCAAAATGGTTTTAGCAGCTTTTTCGGTACTAATGGTTTAGATTATCTTACTGTAGGATTCTCATCATCAGTTACTTTATATGAACATCAATATAAGTGTGTAATAAGAGAAAATGAATTTGGTTATTCATTAAATCCATCATTACTATCAGGAAGTCAATCTGAAGCACCTCTATTAGGTACAAATTACGTTTATAAAGATTTTGCAACAGGATCATATTTTAGTCCTTATATTACAACTGTAGGATTATATGATAATGATCAAAACTTATTAGCTATTGGAAAACTATCAGTACCTACAAAAGTACCGATGAATGCTGACTTAGAAATTCAAGTAGCATTTGATACAAATTAATTACATTAATAATCCTAAATGATAAATATGCCAACAACCGCTACCTGGATATACCAGGGAAGGGTTATAACATCAATAGAAGATATGCCTAAAGGTACTTATGGGTTTATATACGAAGTTATATATAAACCTACAGATACACGATACATAGGCAAAAAAGTTTTATATTTTGAAAGAAATAAAAAATTAGGTAAAAAAGCACTACAAGCTTTAAAAGAAGAAAGATCTAAACAGGGTCTTAAAGGGCGTACTCCATTAAAACAAAAAATAATAACAGAATCAGATTGGAATGATTATTATGGATCTCAAAAAGAAATATTAGAATTATCAAAAACTGATAATGATGGAAAAAATTGGGAAAAGCGTATATTAGAATTTGTACCTAATAAAAAATTACTTACTTATTATGAAACTAAACATTTATTTTTGAATGAAGTATTAGAAAATAAATATAGTGCCCACATTAATGATAACATTTTAGGTAAATTTTTTTCACGTGACTTTGGAGACATAAAATAATAGTCGTATATTCCCCATATGATAAATGAACTACTTGTAAGCTTAGTAAGTAGAGTATTAGGCGAAGGAAAAATGACTGCTCGGGGTAATAGAGCATTCCATTGTCCTCTATGTAACCATTCTAAACCTAAATTAGAAATTAATTTTACAGATAATAAAAAAGGTTATCATCCTTGGCATTGTTGGGTTTGTAATGAAAAAGGAAAATATTTAAATACTTTATTTAAAAAAGTAAAAGCATTACCTGAACATTTTTCAGAATTAAAAACATTAGTAAAAACAGGTTATCAAGTTAGGGATACTGAGATAGTTAAATATGACTTAAAATTACCCGATGAATTTATTCCTATAACTAATAATAGTAAAAATATAATAGGAAGACAGGCATGGGCTTATTTAAAAAATAGAGGTATAACTATTGAAGACATTGAAAAATATAATATAGGGTATTGTGAGTATGGAAGATATTCTAAAATGGTTATTATACCATCATATGATAAAAATGGACAATTAAATTATTATACAGGAAGATCATTTGAAAAAGATCCTTATATAAAATATAAAAACCCAGAAGCATCAAGAAATATAATACCAAACGAACATTTAATCAATTGGTCTTTACCTTTAGTTATATGTGAGGGTATGTTTGATGCTATAGCTATTAAACGTAATGCTATACCTTTATTAGGTAAAAATATACAATCTGAATTAATGAAAAAAATAGTAACATCTACTATTGAAAAAATATACATAGCATTAGATACAGATGCTATGAAACAAGCAGTTAAATTTGCCGAAGAATTTATAAATGAAGGAAAAGAAGTTTATTTAATAGATCTTAAAGAAAAAGATCCTAGTGAAATGGGGTTTTATGATTTTACAAAATTAATCCAAAATACATTCCCCTTAACCTCCTACCAATTAATGGAAAGGAAATTACAATCAATATGAAAAAAAGAAATATAAAAAAATCTTATAATAGGATTTTAGAAATTAGTGAGGATTCAAAACAAATTACCTTACCAGATGCTAGATATTATCGTAGGAATGGTAAATATTACCCATCAATAACTTATGTTTTAAGTTGTTATCCTAAAGGAAAACACTTCCAAGATTGGTTAAAAAAAGTAGGTTTTAGTGCTGATTGGATTGTTAAAAAAGCAGCTGAAGAAGGTACCCAAGTGCATGAAATGATTGAGGATTATCTTAATGGTAAGGAATTAAATTTTTTATCTAATGGTGTACCTATATATAATCCTGATGTTTGGCAAATGTTTTTAAAATTTGTTGATTTTTGGGAAACCTATAATCCTACATTAGTTGAAGCAGAAGTACATTTATTTTCAGATAAAATTAAAGTAGCAGGTACTTGTGATTTAGTTTGTGAAATTGAAATTGAAGGTAAAACTGAAATGTGGATTATTGATTTCAAAACCTCTAACAACTTACAGATAACTCATGATTTACAGGGAGCTATTTATGCTCAATGTTATGAAGAATGTTATGGTAAAAATGTAGATAGAGTAGGTGTATTGTGGTTAAAATCAAAATCAAGAGGAGAAGATAAAACTGGTAAAAAAATAAAAGGTAAAGGATGGGAAATGCATGAATCAAAACGCACACAAGAAGAAAATTTAGATATTTTTAATACTGTTAAAAAATTATTTGATTTGGAATTTCCAAGACATTCTCCTACATTCACAGAATTTAAAACTACAGCTAAGAGGAACTTATAATATTTATAATAAAAATATATGATAAGTTTAATTGAAATTTTAAATGAAGCTGTTGGTAAACCTAAAGCTATTATATTAGCAGGTGCACCTGGAGCAGGTAAAGGATTTATTTTAAGAGGATTAGATCTTTCAGGATTAACTACCTATAATTTAGATTTAGATTTTGTTCCTTTACTAAAAAAAGCGGGTGTAAGTTTAGATTTAAAAAATGCTACGCCTGAAGAAAGAAGCCAATCAGCTAAATTAATGAGACAAGCAGCTTCAAAATTAAAAGATGAAGATTTACCTAAAGCAATAGCTAACAGAGAATCATTTATACTAGATGGCACAGGAGCTTCAAGTCGAGCTACACTTAAATTAAAAGATGAATTAGAAAATGCAGGATATGATGTATTTATGCTTTACGTTTATACAGATTTAGAACGCTCATTAAAACAAAATCAAGATAGATTTGATAAATCTGGGGGTGAAGATAGAAGTTTAGCTCCTGCTATTGTAATGAGTACATGGAATGATGTTACTAAAAATTATAATGAATATAAAAATGCTTTTGGTAATAATTTTGTATCTGTTTCAAATTTATTAAAAGATGAAAAACTAAAGGATTTAGAATCAATAGTAAAAAAATATTTAGATCCTTTTAAACCACAAGGAACAAAACCAAAAGATGCTAAAGCACAAGCTAGATCAGATAAAAGAAAAGCTGAAATAAATGCACAAATTAAATCATTATTAGCTGATGATGGGGTAAAAAACATAATAGATAATTCAGTATCAGCTGAAGAGGCACAATCAAAAATAAAACAATTTTTAGGTAAATGAACCATTTAACAAGATCTTTATTAGAAGGATTATTAGAAGAAGATAAAAAAGTAGTTGCTCTTTATGGCGGGGGTTTTAAACCACCAATTGGAGGACATTTTGAAGTAGTAGATGAAGCTTTAAAACAATATCCTGAAATTGATGAATTAATTATATTAGTAGGAGGTGGAGAAAGAAATGGTATTTCACAAGCTGAAGCTATTTTGATATGGGAAATTTATCAAGATTATTTACCACCAAAAGTTAAAATTCAACCTTCAAAAATGCCTATTGGTGATATTTATAGCTTTGCTAAAAATAATCCCCAAGATATTATTTATTGGATAATTGGTAGAAGAGAGGGTGCCGAAGATGATGATAAAGATATAATTGATAGAGCAAAGGCATTAAAAAAGAATCCTGAAAAGTATAATAATTTAGATTTAAAAATTATTACTACTCAAGATGAAGGTATGAGAGGTAGAAATTCTAGGGAAGCAGCTAAAAAAGGTAAATTATATTTTACTCCATTTTTACCCCAAAAGTTATCAAAAGAAGATAAAAGTAAAGTATTTGATATAGTTTCTCCTGTATTAAAAGAAAACGCTACATATTCTCAGAATATAGATTATAAACAAATGATTCAGGATCTAACTGATTATATGATAAAAAAGGGTAGAAATATAGAACCTTTACCTAAAGTAGAATTTATAGAGGGTGATTCAGAAAATGCAAAAGATTTTTTTGGTAAAACAGCTTATTATGATCCTAATACCCAAACTATAGTTTTATATACAGAAGGCAGACACCCTAAAGATATAGTTAGATCATTTTCCCATGAAATGGTTCATCATACTCAATTTTTAGAAGATAGATTAGGTGATGTTCAAACAACTAATACTACTGAAGATGATAATCTAGATAAGATTGAACAAGAAGCTAATTTAGTAGGTACAATGACATTTAGAAATTGGACTGATAGTTTAAATGAAATACAAACCCCAGCTAAAGAAGAAGATGTCAATCCTAAAGAATTAAAAATAGGTATTGAAGTTGAAATGGAGCATACCGACTCACAAGCTAAAGCAAAGGTCATTGCGTTACAACATTTAGCAGAAGATCCTAAATATTATACTAAATTGAAATCACTAGGATTAGAAGAAAAGAAAAATAAAGATCCATTTGGTTTAAATGCTTATGCTCTTGAATTAGCTCGAGGATTAGAAGAAGAACTAAAAGAAAATATTAATGGAAATTATACTATTTACTCTGATATGGATGGAGTATTAGTTGATTTTGATAAAAGATTTAAAAGATTTTCAAAAGGAATACCACCAACAGAATATGAACAAAAATTTGGTAAAGATAAATTTTGGGAATTAGTTGATGGTATAGGAGTTAGATTTTGGGTAGGTATGGATTGGATGTCTGATGGTAAACAATTATGGAATTATATTAAAGAATATAATCCTATACTATTATCATCACCATCAAGATCTAATTATTCTAGAATAGGTAAAAGAATTTGGAGAAAAAGAAATTTACCTTCAACTAAATTAGTATTAGCTAGAGCTGCCAATAAACAAAACTACGCAGATCCTAATAGTATATTAATTGATGATAGAGAATCAAATATAGATCAATGGATAAAAGCTGGAGGAATTGGTATATTACATACAGATACAGTTTCAACAATAAATAAATTAAAAGAATTAGGTTTATGAGTCAGGATAATGTTTTAAGAAAAGAATTTTCTAAAAAAGATGTTCAACGTGCCAGAAATTTAGTACAAGGAAAAAGTGGAGATAGAACCACTGAAGGAATAGGTTATTCAAAAAAAGACGTATTTTATAAAGAAGGAGATATTTGGGAAGAAAATGGTCGTAAATGGACTATTAAAGAAGGTATCAAACAAAATATTACTAAATATGATGAAATAAAAAAATCAATAAAAATGCCTTTATTTTGTCCTAATTGTAGCAAACAAATGAAACATAAATTTGATCCTAGTTATTATAAAATTCATAAAAAATGTTATGATTGTTTTTTAAAATTCGTTACAGATTTAAAAAGAATAGGAGCTTGGGAAGTATATGAAAAAAATATTCACAATTCAGATTTAGATGTCTTTATTCAAGATTTTAAAGATTTTGTTACAGAACAATTAAAAGTATCTAATGAATCCTATGTAACAGAACAGGGTGATGTTGAAAAGTGGGTTGGTGGTTATGATAAAGAAAGAGTATTAGAAAGTTTAGAAAAAACAGTAGAATACTTAGAAAACTTAAAAAAATAAAATTCGCACATTTTATATAGTTTTTATATATTTATAACAAAATTAATATTGGAATAACATGGCTAAGGACTTCTCATTAACTAAATACTTTAGAGAACAATACATTAACGAATTTGAAAGTAATTCTCAAAAAGAAACTGATGCTATGCGCAGTTCTACTTTTACAGCATATGATGAAGATGGTGAACAACCTTATTTAAAAGAATTTAAACAACCAAAATCATTTGACCCAGACACTCTTAACTTAGTTAGAGAAATGTTATATGCTGCTGATGTATATCATGATGAACTTGTTGATGATGCAGATACTGATGATGTTTCTTCATTTTTAGATAGAAGATCAGGTGGAACATATTTTAAGTTTCCACATTATAATGGTCCTCAAGGTAGAGGAGCAATGTTTGGTAAAGAAACAACAGATCAAATAGAAAGATCAAAAGCAGAAGCAAAAGCAGCAGCACTTAAAATATACACCCAATTTAAAGAATACATAGAAGATTACGAAATATCAGATGCATCTCCAGCAGGTGTTTATGGTAATGTTTACTTGTGGGTAATGTTTAATGATTTAGCAAAAGACTATACAGCACCAAAAGGAGGAACTCAATCATCTCAATTTGAAAACATTAATGATCCTGTTTTAGTAAAGATGAGAGCAGCTAAATCAGCTGCAAAAAAAGCTGATAAGGAAATAGATAATATTAAGAGAATGAACCCAAAAGCAAATAAAAAATCTCTTGATATGATTAAGCAAATAGGTTTTTTAAATAAAGAAAGAGAACAGTTAATGCGAGATATGGAGCAAGAAGCTGAACCAGAAGGTGGACCTATTGCTGATATGTATGGTGCTAAATTAAACCGTATTGATAATAAAATTGCTAAATTAACAGGTAGAAAAGAAATGACTTATGATCAGGCAATAGCAATGGATGAAGGTTCTTGCGGTTATACACCAGATGGAAAACCAAGATCTAAACCATCAGGTCCAAATTTGATGGCACTAAAAGAAAAAATATTTAACTCATTAAAAAAATAATAATAATAATAGATTTTTACATATTTATAACAAAATAAACACTAAAATGGCAAACGAATTTAATTACAGAAATTACTTAAAAAACAACCCACTTTTGACTGAAGCGAAAAAAGATGAGGAAGTTAAAGAAGAGTATAAAAAAGACATGGACGAAGGATACAAAAAGGACATGGAAGAAGAAATGAAAGCAGATAAAAAATCATCTAAGATGAAATTATCTGAATTTAAAGCTCAAATTAAAGAAAGAATTTTAGCTGAAATGTCTGATGACTTAGATGAGGCTGATGCAGTTTCTTTTAGAAGACAAAATTCTCCTTCATACACTATGGATGCTGATGGTGGTCCTGTTAACCCACAACCTCATAAAGCAGGTAAATCTACTGTTGAAGAAATGGAAGATATGGATGAAGAAATGAAAGACATAGATGAAGCTGAAGAAGTAGATGTTGAAGATAATGAAGATATTAATATTGATGTTGAAAAAGATATTGATATTGATGATGTATCTGATAAATCAGAAATTGAAGTAGACTCAGAATTAGCAGGAGAATCTTCTGATGTAACAGCTATACTTGGTTTGTTAACTAAAGCTCAAGAAAAAGCTGAAAGTATGGGAGATGAAAAACTACTTGACCAGATAGGTAATACAATTACATATTATACTAGAGCACACGTAGTAAAATCAAATTAATAATAATAAAATAAAAGTAATGACACAAGAAATTTTTGATAAAATTGAAGTGCTTTATGAATCATTCAAAGCAGAACATGCTGGAACTTCTAAAGCAGCTCATGGCCGTGCAAGAAAAGCACTAGGTAACATAAAAAAACTTATTTCAGAATATAGAAAAGCATCTGTAGCTGAAGATAAAAAATAATTTTAATGCTCAACGAAAAAAAGCTTACTAAAGCAGAACTCGATAAAAGGGAAGAAATCATAATGAAAATGAAGAAGAATAAACGTTCTCTTGTTGACAAATATGGTAAAGATGCTGAAGCTGTGATGTATGGGCGTGCAACTAATATGGCTAAAAAACAAGCAGAATCTATGAAAAATGATAGACTAAGTGAATTAATAAAAGATTCACTAACCAATCCAAAAAAAGCAGATTTAAATAAAGATGGTAAACTATCTGATTATGAAAAAACCAGAGGTGCTGCTATTGAAAAGAATTTAAAAGAGAATGAAGATAATTCTTATTATATTAATCAAATTAAACGTGATTTAGAAGAATTAGATGATAAAGAAGCTAATGAATATTTAGAAGATTTATCTAAAGCAATATTGACTCTAAAAAGATTAGATGAACTAAAAGAAACTTTAGATGATGAAGTTTTTGCAATGGTTGATAGAATGGTAGCAATGATGGGTGCTGAAGATGTTGTTGATGCAATAGTTAGAGCAATGTCTACTGATGATGCTAGATTATATTTAGGTGCTATAATGAAAGATTATGATATTAATGAAGTAGGTGGATATGATAGAAAGGGTAATAAAATAGATACCCCATCAGATGATGATATTAAGAGAAGAAAAGTAGGTATCGGAAGTGTATCTTTAAAAGACATCAAAGAAACTATTAATCAAATGAAATCCATAAATGAAAAAGCATATCCATTTGATAAATGCCTTGATGATAATGAAGGTAAATATGGTAAAAAAGGAGCTGCTAGAGTATGTGGTTCAATTAGAGCCGCATTTGGTGAAGGAATTGAAGAAGGTTTACCTAAAGGCTATTTCAAGAAAGAATTTGGAGTAGGTAAAAAAAAAAGTCTTAAAGAAGCAAGCGGTCCCGCAACAATAGAAGACACTGAAAAAGCTGCAAGAAAAGTCGTAGCAGCAATTAAACTAGAACAACCAGAAGATAATGTAAAAGTATCAAGAGGATTAGAAGAAGGTTCTTTTGATATAGACATAAATGATCGTAATTATGATGGTGGATCATATACAGTAGATAGTGATGGAGACATAACATTAGTATCAATTAGAAAACCAGGATTTGTTGGTAATTTAAATGACGCCCCAAGTACTATACAATCAACTATGGATGATGTTTTAAATAATTCTCCATCTAAGTCAAGACCAGTATATAATCCAGAAAATAATGAATAAAGCTGATTTTAAAGAAAGAATTAGATTACTTGTAAAACAAGTATACTCAAATACAAAAGAAGCTGAAGCAGCTGCTGTTGAGTATGATGAATTAACTAAATTTCCTGAGTTAAAAGCAGTTATTGTAGATTTATTAACTCATGAGTTTGATTCATTCTTAGCATCAATTGATTGGGTTGCACCCCGTCCTACTACATTTAGAATTAATTTAAGAAATGATGAAAATTTTTATCTTATTTGGATGCAAAGAAGTTGGATTGCACAAGTTGAAGGTAAAAAATATTATTTGCTTAACTTACCAGAAGAGGAAAATTGTGTTCAACACATAGCTAGAGTTTTAAGATATGGAGCACCTGGTGATGGAGCTGAAGCGGGAGAAAATGAAGAAGTAGATGTTGACGTTGAAGATAACGTTGATGTAGATATTGATGATACAACAGACGTAGAAGTATAAAATTAAAATTAAAATAAAATGAAAAATTTCGATTTAAAAAAATATTTAGCTGAAGGTAAGCTACACGAGGCAGAAATACAATTTGATAGTGATATCGAAGGTAAAACAAATAAAAACGATTTTGCTTTTTGGTATAGATCAGGAGCAAGAGGTAAAGCACAAGCACTTAAAGCACAAGAACTTTTAAAACAAAAAGGAATTGATGCTAATTATTCAAAAGGTCCTTTTTATATTGATTTTTCAAATGCTGGGATAGAACAAAGAATAGTACATCAAATGTTAAGAGATGCAAATTTAGATAGATTTGTTATAATGAGAAACGAAGATTAAAAAATAATAAAGATAGTGGATCCAATTACTAAATATTTAAATAACATAGCATATAAATTTCCTAAAGGATATCCTGATATGAATGATCCTAAGGATATGGAATTATTAAATGAAATGGTAAAAGATTTTATTAAGGAAGATGAAGAAGAAAATTTAAAAAAGAAATTAATTGATATAATTAATGCAAGTGACTTATCTGATGATGAAATAAAAGCATATACTAAATCTATTTCAAATAGAGGATTAACAGGAGATTTAAAAGATAAACTAAATAAAAAAGGATACTCAGCTAAATCTTTTAAGGTAGGAGATAAGGCTATAAGTTATGTTATAGATAAAATAGCAGACTCAGAAGCTAAAGAATTTGTAGATTACACTCCAGTTTTATTCAAAAATGCTCCTGATAAGGGTAATTTTTCAAATGTAACAGGTTTATCCCAACCCTTAGTACAAGATTTAATAAATATAGAACCTGGTGCTGATGCAGGAGGTTCATCTATTGGTAAAGGTGAATTATTTTTAGCTTTAGCCTTTAAAGATATTGATAATAGAGGAGGTGGTGGTGATTTAAATTTTGAAGGTAAAAATCTTGAAGTAAAAG
>JACKZZ010003663.1_pt1 | contig 22950 bp, 11 predicted proteins | sample 8027871 | NCBI WGS metagenome assembly JACKZZ01 (sample SAMN15724774, study PRJNA655200) | protist metagenome | isolation source: fluorescence activated cell sorting (FACS) single amplified genomes of... | place: USA: West Boothbay Harbor, Gulf of Maine | collected 2000-07-19 | reverse complement strand
CCCCACCACCAATAACCAATCGCTATCCACGCCTTCGCGTTAGTGCTGGTGTTGGATTCTCTAGAAAAGCCTTAGTACACGCTGTTGGTGTAGGAGTTCGCTAGCATCGGCTATTGACTACCCGGAGGCGCGGTTGATGCTTCTGAGAATTTAGATGTGGCTGCAAAGCGGGAAGTCAAGGAAGAGGCGGGGATTGAAGTGGATCTGGTGGGGGTGCTGTAGGTGTAGTATAATGTGGGGGCGGGTGGAGGAAGGAGTGCTGGTGGATCAGGATCAGGTGCTAACTCAGGTAGGGGTTATGTAAGGTTTAGAGTGGTATATCTCGGACGCCCGAAAGCGAATAGACCTCCGAAGAATGGTAATACTAACTTAGACTCCGAGTCAATGAGTCCGACAAAAACTAACACTCTCTCCTACGCCTGCAAAACAATTCCGGATTTCGAATCCGCCGGCTCTTGCTGGTGTAAGATAGAAGACGTGATCGCTGAGTCAGAGAAGCTTCCTCTACGCGGTTCCGAACCAGCGACCTGGTTGCGGTATGTTATGGGCGGGGGGACGGTAAGTCCGATGAGCGTGCTGAGTGGGGTGGAGAGTTGATGGGGATAGTGAGGGGGGTGGAGAGTTGAAAATTGAGAGTTAAGGTGAAGGCGGTGATTAGCATTTTTAGAAATATTTAAAAACAGATACTCTACACGAATAAGTCTTTCAAACTTTAGCCATGGTGCTGATTACCAGCTTCTTCTGAGTTAGTGATGCGTTGCACATTGAAACTGTGATTGTACTCTGGAGCGGTATTGTGAGTGCTTGAATCTATTAATCTTTCTCTTAGGATGAGTAATAGGAAGAAACAGCTTGTTTGCCCATAAGAACTTGAAGAGCTCAAACAGTACATGACCGTAACAGTATCGGAAGTATGGTCTCGCTTCTTCTTAGATGGATTCCTAATACTGTGTATCAACTTTTCGATTGTGCTGGATTTTTGAGAGAGAGAGAGAGAGCGAGCAAGTTAAGAATTTGAGGAGTAAAAAGAAGTGTCTCATAGCATTGAAGAAGATTCTAAGTCAATTCCATTCCAACGATTCCTTACCCTGAGCGGACAAAAAAGTGCAGCGAGAGTCCGAGAGTCTGAGACTACACCAACTACAAATTAAGTTTAACACGATGACTTTTCTTTTCCATGCATTCTCTTTTTCCGAATATCCTCGAAAGTTTGCTTCCCGTTTCAGCGACTAGGTGTTGCTAGACACAGCAAAGAGACTGAGTCTCAGTCGGAGTTTGTAACAGAATCGGTAACATCCCATCCACTGTCCACGATGGCAGCCTCCGTCTCCGAACTTTCAGATGACTCCAGCTCCGAGGATGAGGGTAACACTGCTAACACCGTTCCTCCTAGTAACACCACTGCTCTCAATGTCACTGGTACTGGTGCTGGTAGTAGTACTGGCAAGTCTGCAGTGTCCCTCGAGGAATCTGCTTACGTCGAAGACTGTCACTCGGCAAAAGAGTCTACTAAAATCAAATCCGTAACTAGTAAATAGTCTGCTAGTAAAACAGATTCTAAGTCATGGACCTTCCTCCACATACTGATTGTCGGGTGTTTGGTCGTTCCACTGTCCGCAGTTGGTACCTTCCTCTCGGTAAGAACCATGTAGAGCTGGGTGAATTTGAATCAGTCTATTAAACCGGAGAGCGGAGGAGTTGATTCAGATGGGAAGGAGTCTAAGTCTTAGGAGTAGGAGAGCAAAAAGGACCAAGATTCAGAAAATCAGGCCGAATCTACAGTTGAATCAGCACTAAAAGAAGCTAATTCCGTCTCAGAGTCACCTCCCTCAAACTCCAACCCTACTAAATACACTTTCAAAAACTCTTCCCCAAAACCCTCAATCTTCCGTCCCAACTACTGCCTCCACCCCGACAACGGGCCACAAACGTGCACTGAAGTGCTAACAGAGGAAGAGCTCAAGAAGCTACCGAGCTGTGGGGAGTATTTTTTCGAGTTTTTGGTAAGGGTGAAGCGGTTTTTTGCTTAGGAATTTCCAAAATGGAAGAAGAAAGAACGGGAGGAGGAGGCCCAAGGGAAGAATAGTGGGAGTAGTACTAGTTTAAAAGATTCAAACACTAACACTAACTCAGTCTCAGATCATAGTGTCAACTATTACTAAGATATCACCAATTCCCCCTTCCAGCTCGCTTTCGGCACGCTTTTAGGTGCGGTCAGAAACTAGACCCTTATCCCATTCGACGAGGACTTTGACATACTGATTGCTAATCCTAGTGATCTAGATCTCATCCTCAAAATCCAATAAGATACCTCACCCGGTGGCGGCCGAGACATCCTCAGATCTGACAAGTACGGCTACAACTTAGTCTTCCTTTATTAGTTAACCAGTAGTTCGGCTTATCCTTTTAATACTCTGTTTCAGATTGCTGAGTGGGACGAGAAGTAGCCGGAGAGGGATTTAGGATACTTTTACTCGGATGAGTATAGTAGACTCAGAGGGAAAGAGAAGAGAGAGAAGAAAGAGAAGGAAAAGAAGAAAGAAGGACACAGTAAAGAAGGACACAACAGTAAGTTTAACCTAGCTCTCAGTAACTGTCCGCACGCGGACATCTGGGTACCGGTAACTGGCGAGAAGAATCTGGAGCGCTGGTGGGCGCCCGAGTTTAGGGAGCTGCTGGATAACAGCGAAGGTAAAGGTGGTAGAGCACCACTTACAGAGTGGAAGGTAAAAAAACCTGGGAGAACTTCAGATGCAACTTCAGGCTCAACTTCAAGTTCAACTTCCGATTCATCATCCGAAACTTCTTTCGAGACTTTTCCAGGCCCAACGCGAGAGAATGCTGAGAAGTTTTTTGACCTGATGTACACCGAGGAGCGATACGGGGTATCGTGGGAGAAGCAGTCCGGAAACGGGTCCTATAGGGGGCACGGCGCTTGGATGAATTATGAAGTGGAGAAGTTATGAGATAATAAGGTTATGGTTTGGGAATGAGTTCTGGAATGGAAACGTGCGGGTGGAGTGACGAGGTTGAGTGAGTTATAAGAGGGGTAGTAACTTGTGTTGTCGAATACTGAATTTGGAAAGGATGATGGTAAGTGATGATTCAGACCTTGCTACTGGAGTTTGTGTTTTTTCATTGCTTAGAGTTGGGGAACTCCCGCTTTTTTCCAACCGACTCTATCAATTTAAGCTCGCGACAAGAGGTAGTCGTGCGGAGCGATGTTTGACTCCAGAATTTACTTCAGCGTTAGGGGGTGAATTCGGTCTGAGTCTCGGTCTAGTAACAGGATTCGCTAGGGGAATCAGCGGAATAAGTGCGAATGATGGTGGGGAACGGGTTACGGAAGGTGGGATGTCAGAGGGTGGTGAGGGGGGTGGAGAGGTGGTGAAGTTGTTAATCTGAAAACTTGAAATATGCATGGAAAAAAATTTTGGAACGTGTTCTACGGTAGTCTAGGTCAAACTTACTTTTCTGGTTCATATCTAAACATTCGAAAACATCTGACTTTCGTGGTATTAAGTTTAACCGTAAACATGTGACCAAGTCTCGGCTTTATTTATACTCTCTATCTAAATACTACATACTATGCCTTGCAAACTTTTTCCTGTTTTATTTCGTGCCACAAGTTACGTCAATCTACAGTTACGCGTGACTTTCATCCGCCAGCAAAACTTGGGCTACTCTACTAACTCAAAGTTCTTCAATTTCACCAACTCCAGGCACAGTATCAGATTCAGTAGTACAACTAAGATGCTTCCCCGTTTCAAAATCGTAACTACCGAGTCATCTCTCAATTCCAATCCCGGCGACCCTGCCACGAATGGCAAGTACAGCGAAATCGTGAAACGCATAGAGAATCTGCTCTCCAGGCGGTCGAAGAATGACCTGAGTGAGGAGGAGAAGCAGGGGGTTGAGGAGCGAGGAGAAGTGTATGGGGATTATAGCGGTGTGGGAGACAATAAGGGTGCTCTCAGTGGTCTCAGTGCTCCAAGAAAGATTCTTAGTGTGACTAATGACCCAACAGTTTAAACTGGTTCAGATACTATTGATCAAAATTCTGTCCACCTCCACCTCCTTGAAAAATACGCTTCCCGCGCCTCGAATCACGATCTAGCCGTTAAAATAATTGGACCAGGAGGTCATCCTACGCCCGTCCATTCTGATGAGTATCTCTTCCACGTCGAAGAAAACACCAGAAAGGCCCTAGCCTAGGTTGAGAGGTACCAGGAGTTTAGGAGGAAAGTTCAGAAGGAGAAAGAGAGAGAGAAGTCTAAAGATACTAAGGATACAAAGGAGACAGCTGACACAGTCACTGAAGATCATGATAACTTAGAACAGCATCCTGAATACTCTGATATCATGTACGGGGACCCTAAGGAAGACGGTTTACTCTTCGTGGGAAATTCAGCGGCCGTCGATGGTAGCAAGACGGAAACAGCGGCTAGAATCGCTACTGCGGCTCTGTTAGAAGTAACTAGGGAGGTGGTGGTAGAGAGGATACTAAGGTCTAAGTCTACTGCTAACACTGGTAACACTGGAACTTTCGACTCAGCTTTTGTTTTAGGCAAACCTCCTACTCATCACGCTCTCGGCAACTCCGTGTTTGCGCGATACCCTACGTGCCTCCGTAAAGGACAGGATAATGAACACTCACCAATTGGTTTCTGTCACCTAAATGGGATTGCAACAGCTGTCGGCGCGCTGTTGAATGGGGAAATCACTAGTACCGATCCAACCAGTGCAATCTCTAAATTCCCCCCTCTTACCCGTATTCTCATCCTAGATTTCGATGTTCATCATGGTAACGCAAATGAGGATTCGTTCTGGAACGATAAAAGGGTCTTTACCATCTCCCTCCATGAACGTGGTATCTGGCCCGGAATTGAGAACGGCCGGCATCCCAGCGAGGAGGTAGGCGGGATTAACTGTAAATTCCCCGAGTCTGCTGATGTGGAGGGTTATACTGGGGATAAGGAATTAGCCCCTAATAGCGTGTTGAATATTCCGATTGCTAGTCCTAGTCGGAGCTCCGGGCATTCTTCCGATAAGACTTACGTAGAAAAAATGGAGGAAGAGGTCTTCCCCCGCATCCTCGAATTTCAACCAGAAGCAGTCTTCATAGCAGCGGGATTTGATGCCATGAAGGCTGATGGTTATGCTAGTATGCGACTTACGGAGAACTGGTACGGGTGGTGTTTGTAGGAACTCAGGTTAAGACTTGCGAAGACGGATTCGAGGTCAAATTCGAAGAAGAACAGTGTAGGAACAGTACCTCCCCTTATCCTGAATCTCGAAGGTGGTTATAACCCCGCAAACGTGGAGAAGGGTGTTGGTCGGGTGTTGGATGCGTTAGCGGCTGCTCATACTGTGAATTCAGGAACTTCAGGAAATCCAGGAAATCCAGGAGATCAGAGTCAGAATCAGAAGCCTCGTGTAGCGCCCGGCCACCTGGAATTCTACTTGCAAACGCCGGAAGAAATAGCCGAGCAGGAGTGGGGGGATGAGAATTGGGCTGCCGAAATCGAGATGATGTACGGGAAGCCAGAGGCGGCGTTTGACGAGAAGGAGAAAGAGAAATTGAAGGAACAGAGGGAGGGAAGGAGAGAAGTGAAAGTGAGGATAGCGAAGTGAGGATGAGGATGAGAGTTTTGGGGAAGTATTAGCTGTAGCTGTGTGTAGTGTTAAAGCAAGAGCAAATATAGATTATGTAGAGTCGGATAAACTGTAGTATGTACTATAGTAGAGTGTGACAGTCGGAAAGACTGTACTATAGTGGTGTAGAGTGTGACTAGTTTTTTTGAAAACAATTATTAGCACGTAGGTCCAGTTAAGCAGTATTGGACAAGCAAAGGTCTTGGTCTAAGCAGTACTAGTCTGTCCTCGCATGAATCTTTATTGACAATGATGTGAAGAACCATAATGATGTGAAGAACCATGAAAACAGAGACTACGCGTAGGCTTCAATGCAGCAACACAGCTAACCGTGACCCTTGAGCTCTGGGCGTCCATCCCAGCTTTTTCGTTCAGCAGATTTGAAGTTTAATTTCGTTGTGACTCAGGCAGGAATACAGTTCGTTGTCCATGGAAATCGAACGCTTCGGACTCCATACGAATGAAGCTCATTTTTCAAATGAATCAGCCAAAGTCTAGAGAATAGTCCATTGGTAAAGCATTCGTAACATTGAGTTGAAGCCTCTATGAATAAACGAGTATCCTGTGAATAGCACCCAGATCCACGTATAATATCCAAGCAAGTCATTCGTTCAATTCGCTAAAGCTTAACAGAGTTAGTCATCCATCCATCCATCTATCCATTTTCCTCTATCCCCTTCCACCTTGCAGTCCCCCTAAAAGAGACTTGATATCAGTATACCAGTTATCTATTTTTGGTAGCAACCTTGTTTTGCTTCGGCTCCTAGCAGGTTGTTTTAGTTGTAGACAAGAACATTGGTTAGCACTCCTCCGACCCAACCGGTGGTGAGTGTTTTCTTTGATTCAACTGCAGAAAACTGAAGTTACACTTAAGTATTCAGTATTACCCAAAAAGTTGATCAGTAAAGTATTCCTAGTTAAACTGTAGAGTAAGACTTAGACTAAGACGTACCCAGCTACCTAACCTCTCTCAGTTAAATCACTACCCGTAAACTAGCACTCAGCGAGCACTACCCTTACAACAACTTCAAGCACCAGTATCCTAAGTATCTAGTAAGTTAATAAACCAAAAGTAAGTTTTACCCTCCTTTCATCTTCTCACATCACTACCCTCTAGTCCCAAAATGACCAACTCCTCCCGTCCTTTCTCCGTTCCACCCCCCAACAACAACCTGCTTCCCCAACAAAACCAAAACCAAGCTCAGATCCAAACCCAACAAAACCTCTCTCTCTCCCCCAAGGGTCTGAATCGGCGATTCACCCTTCTCCTAGATGAAGAAACTGAGAACATGCGTCAAAAACACATTCAGCTCCAGATGGCAGCCGCCCTGCAAGCCTCTCTAAAAATGTACGGCTCAATGGGCCAACCAACGCCCGGTCTAACTCAAGACGGGGTTCCCATTCCGCCCGGTGGTTTCAATTTACGCAATCGACACTACGCTATCCAGGCCAACGTGGGGATCCTCATCTTTGATCAGCACAACGAGAGTGCGCCTTCTTACTCTATTAGGAATGCAGCTTACCCTTACCCTTTAGAGCACCAGGGTCCGAATGGCGAAGGTAGTGGATGTTATGGACTGAACAGTCAGATTAGGCGAGTTCAGAAACCTTCGTTTAGTCCGTGTGGGAAGTTTCTGGCTTGTATAAATAGACAGGGCGAATTAAGTTTGTACCCGCTTTAGGTGAACTATACAGTTGTTAGCTTGACGATTAGACCCCAGACTGCTTAGGGGGCGAATGCGGGAGTTAGGGAAGAATTGAGTATATTCGGATTCTTTTGGAGAGATGTTTGGATTCGGTTGTTTCTCAGTTCAAAGACGAAGGTCAGTGCCTGTAGTGCTATCAGTACTACCGCATCGAAGATCATCTATGTGCTGTTACTCTCCCTTAACGATACTAACTCTACTGTCTAAAGCAGGTCTAAAACACCGCCGTCTCCTCATTGACATCATGAACACTAGATTTTTCGGGGCTGAATCAGTGCAGCAAACAGCTCTATGCTACCTGGGTCCACTTACTTGGACCAGTCTCCGTCGGAGATTTTTTCGTTTCTCACATTCAAATAGTGCTTCCATTAGTAGTAAGCTGAGCTTTTTAATCCTGTTATTTAGTGCATATGTTGTACGAAAATAAAGTTCTGAATAGTACTTTTTGTAGTAGTGCCTAAATTTAAGTGCTTTTGAGTATTACGAGTTAGAATTTGGTGCTGTTTTTTTAGATGTAGAGCTTTCTATAATAACGAAGCAGAAATAAGTGGTGCGTTTTAGGATGTTCTTTTTTCTAAAGGAAAGTTCGAATAAGGTCTGAATACCCACGGATAGCAAATCGTAATTTAGTTCGGTAGTGCAGGAATCTGTTTATTACTTTTCTCGAATACGTGCGAATCATACTTTTTTAGAGCTATTGGTTGTAGAGCTATCGTATTGGATTCTTTAGATTGTAGTGCTGACAAGAAAATCAAAGTACCTTAAATAGAGTGCAAAATCAAAACAAATCTTAATGACATTGTCGGTAGTAGAGCAAATCTTTTTAAGAAGGAAAACTTCATGGTCCTAGTAATAAGGACTCTCAGAACTGCGTTTAACAGGCTTAGTACAACTTTCTTTGCAAGTGTCTTGGTGCTTTTGACTCGTGCGGCTTAGCGATAAGTACCGTTCTCGCTCCTCTCAAGCCTTGAACTCAGCCTACAGCCCACGTAATCAAAGTAGTAGAATGCCGTTGAAACCATAGAAAACTTCGAATAGATTTTTTTTTTTCAAGGATATAGTGCGTCTTATATGTGTTTTAGATCTTTTAGAGTGCTTTTAGAACTGTATTTTAAGCGTTAGAGGGTGCTTCTTAACTATAGGTGACAGTTACCACCGGCTCACGTCTCTTCTGGGTAAAGCTTTGAGAGAGCGAATCACGATGAGGAAATACAAATCACAACGGAGAGAACGTTCAATTTTTTTTAGTACAGGAATCTGTTAGTTAGTACAAGGATCTAAGAATAGTCCTATTTGGTAGAGCTGTGTTTAAATTGGTAGTATAGTGCTAAGTACTAGTTTTCTAATGTGTTTGTATACGGAATCTCACATGCTTTAACCTAGTCGGTTCATTCTAATCACTTAAACTCTAAACTCTTTCTTTACGATAATTCGTTTTCAAAACTTCAATTCCCACCTTCTTCATCACACCTCATTCCCCCCTCTTTCGGACCTGCTCACTTCCCCTTCCCCCCTATCACCTGTTTCGCAACACTCGTAGTCACTCCAGCAACCTTATTAGCTGCCTGAGCAATCAAACTCGGCCTCTTTCCACCATCCTTCGAATCAACTCCTGCTGCTGCTGCTGCTTTTCCGGAAGCCTTACTAGGGGCTTTACCGTCTTTGGGAGCTGAAGCTTTACCATCTTTGGGAGCTGATGCTTTCCCATCAGCTTTGGCAGCTGCTTTCCCATCAGCCTTAGCAGCTGCTTTCCCATCCTTGGCCGCTGCTTTCCCATCAGATTTAGCGGCTGCAACTGCCTTAGCACTTGAAGACCCGTCTTTTGCTGCTGCTTTCCCTGACTTAGGGTCAGCTGTAGGCCCAGGGGCCGCAGTACCGGCCTTCCCACTCTTCGCCCCACTACTCGTGCTCGCCGTAACGCTAGTAGCAGTACCACCCTATTTATCCTTACTCCCCAAACTCGTATTCTCGCTCTGACTCACAGTTTCTACCTGATCTTCTTCCTCACCATGCCCCACTACACTATCTGTTATCCAGGTTTTGGCGTCTGCAGCAGCCTATTTCGTGGACACGTGGCCGCCGAAGAGAGAGACGTCCTGTAACTGACCTAGGTAAGTTGCGATGACTTCACCAGGACAAGAATTTGGATCTTCGACGTCGACTAACTCAAAAGCGCGCTGGAACTCGATTTTCAGTTTGACGGATCTTGGGGAGGGCTCTCCCTTACCTAGAGCGTTTTTGGCGGTTTGGAGTTTTACTTGTAATGGTTGGAGGATGTTGTCATCAGTGAGATTTAGGAGAGAATCACGGTGTTGGTCGGTTTCTATGTCGTCGAAACGCTCGTCTGAGATGGCAACTAAGCTGTCAGTGATGGCAATTCCTAATTTTTCAGCTAAACTGCCCTTAGCCACTGATTTAATAGCAACAGGGGCACCTACGCCGGGAGTTAGATGGTGGACTTCTGGTTCAGCCGTAGGATTAGCAGGATCAATCGGCTGAAGAATTTCTTTATCAGCAAAGTTCCATTCAATCCCTAAAATCTTATCCACCGAAGTCTTTGTATCTGGAGTCTTACCTCCCCCAGTAATAGCCTTACTCGGTATCTCAATCGATACTCTATAAACAGCAAAACTATTCTCTCCACTCTCCAAAACGGTATTCTCTACCTCGCTCTGACTCAATTCCGGAATCCACCGCCTAAAAACCACCACCACGCCATCCAACAAATCTTCATCCTCGCCCTCTCCCTTCGCCAAAAGAACATCTTTTTGCTCCTCATCCTCCAAATCACAAAACAAAACCCCATCAACGGAATGAATAAAGTCTCCAACGCAAACCCCGGCTTCGTATGCTGCACCGTCGTGATCAACTTCAGTAATGAGGTCGTCGTCTCCAAATCCTACTGCTAATTCACACGGTAATGCTAGGACTTCGAATAAACACCACTTCCCCTTGGTGGCGGTCATGCCGGTTTGGTCGTTTGTTGAGTTAGCACCGGAAGAACCCGCCATTGAGGAAGCTTTACTGTGGGTGTGTTTGTTATGATCAACCCCCTTCAGGTGGTTTCCTGTGTGATGCACGACATTGGTGGCGGCTATTTGACCAGCTTTCATTTGGTCAGCCAGAACTTTGTGGTTGTTATGGTGATTCATCTTTCCGACGGCATGGGAGGGTACTGCTGGGCCTGTGGTGGTTGGGAGAGATTGTTGTTGTTGGAGAGCGAGACCGGCAGCGGGATCAGTTGTTAGTTGAGGAGCTCCCGGGGCGGTTTGGGGTTGGATAGCAGGAGTCGCAGAGGTTGTCAGTGAATCCAACGGACTCATATCGCCCCTAGCTGCGTCAGTCGGCGCTGTCTGGGTATAGTTTACCATCCCTTCTGGCTGAACTGGTCCAGATAGGGGGGTGGGTTGTTGGGGATTTTCAGCGATTGAACTACCCGCTACGCCTGAAGTGACCATACCTGATTGCCCAGCTATCATCTCAACCGGATACCCATCTTGACTACCGGCGCCGGAAGTAACGTTATTTGCTCCAGCAAGAGTCATAGCAGCTCCCGCTCCAGCCGTTCCATCCGCTCCAGCCACTCCATCCTCAGCCCCCAATAATCGATTCATCACCCCCAGCACTTGGTTCAATTTAGACTCTAGCTTCGCTCTCTTAGCTCCATCCTTCTCCTGTTGCAGCTTCATATACACTTCGTTGAACAGCTGGTTAGGACCACTGCCGGAGTCTAACATGTCTCCTACAGTAACTCCAGAGGAGCCCGAAACACCTGCAGCAGCAGTTTCACCCGCAGCGGCAGAGTCACTCGGTTTACTATCCTTCTCTCTCCTCGCACTTCCCCCATCAACCGGACTGTTAATCCCGCTATTAGCTATAACATCCGTACTCTGCTTGCTTGCCTTAGTACCGTTTTCCAATCCAGGAATCAACACATGTAAACCAAAATTCTCCGACATTTGTTCCGCTCTCTCAGAATGATTCATAGCCTCCTCGTGATGATGTTTGGCCCAAGTGTAGGGCCAGCTATGTTCCTCCAAATCTTCCTTCTTCTCGACGCTAGCGACTAGCTCGGGATGAGGTTCTTGAGTGTGAGAGGGTTTAAAGATAAAATCTGAGTTAAACGTGTTATCCGTACCGTCTAAGAACTTCCTCCTTCTGCTGGAAGCCATGTTCTGGTGAAGGGGATTTATAACAAGCCCGTTGTTCTGCATGTTTAATAACACACCCATATCGTAAGCCTGATTAGAACTGTTATCCAGATTACCAGCTGAAGAAGCAACCTCACTATTAAGCTCCCCTTTGGCTAATTCATGAGTCGGAGTAAGAGCCACTCCCATACCCGCGATGCTAACACCCCCATGGATACCTAATTTCTTATCGATCTCCAAAGGAGATAACCCCTGTTTCTCCAATTCCGCACGAGTAATCGCTGCGTCGTGCAAACCCCGCGCGTCTACCCCCGTAAATGTAACCCCCACTGGATGCCTCGAGTCAAAGAACAAAGGCTATGTCCCAAAGTGGCTAGCGTGGTTACTCGCATCTCCATTCAAAGCACTTGCAGGACCCATCGCCGCTGCTGTCACTCCGAATTTCCCCACACCACCCTGAGCTTCACCCCCCACCATAGCTGCGACCAGAGAAGTGTTCTGCTGCCTGGGAGAACGAGCTTGGGCATCAGCGGCGCCGAGGAAACGGCGAGAAGAATGCTTTAGAATGGTGGTTTGTGCGGCGTGAGCATTCCGGACGCAGGAGATCTGGATGCCCTTGTTTAGGGAGTTACGGAAGTCGTGAGCTAGTTCGGATAACTCCGGGGACCCCTTCATACCGTGAGCCGCAAAACCAGACCCGTTTTTTTTAGTAGTATGATCCCCAACCCCATTATTAAGACTGAGAATAGACTGGTCCCAATCTGAATCAACACTTAAACCTAATGCCGCTCTGAACAACCTCTTGCGTTCGTGGACAACGTTCTTGGAGAAAAGGGCGTTCTGAAGTTGAATAGGTAAAAGACTACCTTTCTTCTCTAAAGAGGATCGGATTTGTTGACGGTAGAGAAGAGAAGCTTCTTGATTCTCATTGCTGTTAGAGTTGTCAGCACCAGTTTTACTTCCACTCTTCCCTCCGATACTCATCGCACTTAAATCCAACGCCCCTGCGTGTCTATTCAGGTTAGCCAAAGATGGGTCTTTCCATATCTTATCTTCCTTAGCCTTCCTGGAAGACATCAAGTTTTCGGCCGCAGCTAATCCCCCGCTTGAAGTATACCCGAAATACCTGCTCCCAGAAAGATTCTTCAATCTTTGATCATCTTCGACAGCCTGTCTTACTCTGTTCTCGGGCGGTGGACGCCAATTAGCACATGGATCATCATCGTTGTTTCCTGGTCCAGAGCTTATCTTAGGTGGGTAACACACGTTCACTAACTCGATCAGTTTCCGCTTCTTACTTCCCCTTTTCCCAGAACACCCTCCCATCAACAACTTGGAAACATTGATCGAAGCAGTTCCTAGGCCTGATCTATTCAAAACATCGTTATGCGCCTCTATCTCAGCATCCTTCTTAGCCATCAAATTCTGAATTATAGCGGGGTGGAGGAAGTTACCCATATTACCTTCTGCACCCTCTGAGCCATGCCCTCCACCAAACAGCGAAGAGATGTCGTGCGCACTCAATTCCTTATTATTGGAATGACTCACGTGACTCTGGCCCCCTAGCATCTTGGTGAAACAGATTGAATGGAGTCTATTACCAATGACATCGTAGAACTCTACATCGGCTGAATCAGAACCTGCTCGGGGGAAGATGGTGTCGGATAAAACACAGATTTCGTTACCATCAGGGCTCCAGTTTACCTTGATTTCACAATTTCTAAAAGTGAGGGTACGGATTAGATGAGGGGTTCCTAATGGATCTTTGTTATTCGGGTTAGAGGATTCTTTATCAGCTTTATTTAAAGCGTTCCCGTTACCAGTATCCTTACTGGTAACCCCATTCGGTCCCCCAGCTACTATACTCGTGATAGGGTTTTGAGACTCTCCAATAGGATCCATTGCCCGTCCCTGAGTTATTTCTTCCCCGGCTATCCCCGCCACTGGGCTCTCTCTCAACCAAAAGTCCAACTTCCCAAGTCCGTTTCCCCCATACGTACAAAACGCGGTTCCACACGGGTTCCACATCAATCCCGTTCTCATGCCGCTTCCCCCTACTAATGGAGAAAAGCCTGCGTCTCCCACTGCTTGGCCCATGTTGATCAAGCGCATTCTCTGACCCGTTTTCCCCGAACAGAGGCAGAGGTGGTTGGCTTTGGACAAAAACAAAAACTCGTTCCTAGTCGGTGACCAACTCGCACAACGGGCATTTTGTAAATCCAACGCTTCTTGGGTTGGATTGGTGGATAAGAAAAATAACTGGAGGGAGAGCGAGCTTTCTCCTGAATCCGCTGTCAGATCAAAAAATCCCTGGTTTGGATTTCTTTCTCCGGCAGCTAGAGTCCTTGATGGAGGAACGTAGTTAAGAAAGATGAGACAAGCGGGGACATCTTTTAGAGTGGGTTTGGAGTTTTTGGATTTTGAGTTAGAACTCTTTTTCCCATCTTTCCCTTCTGAGTTTTCGTTCCCACTCCCTGAAGAATCGCCTTTAGTCTCTACTTCTGAACCCCCATTACCCGCCTCAGCTCCTCCCTTAACACAATTCCACTAAATCTTCGCCTCCTGTAGCGGTAAGAAGGTACAGTTATAGCTCTTAGTCGAGGCCTATATCCTCGCAAACATGGATTCAACTTTGTCCGGATGAGTGATTTCGGGACTGTCTGAGCGAGGTCCATCGGAATTCTGGTTCCATTGTTTGGTGATCTGCATCCTTGGGAGAGTTTTTTGGAGGATGTTACCGCCGCCTTGGGAGCCGTTAAACTCCGCATCTAGATTGAAGATGAAGACTTTAGCGGCAGAGGAAGTTGTTTCCCGACTGTAGACAATAACGTGGGGAGAATCGCCTCTGGAAAACTCGGCTAGGGCGACGTTGTTGCACTGGAGAATGACGGCTGGACCCGATTCATCATCCTCTTGTTTAGGAGCAGTGTCTCCATCCTTAAAGCCTTCTAATCCCACTGAGGCTGCGCCAACGTCGTGTGGAGAGAACTGACCCTGACCTCCTCTGTTCATTCCCATTGAAGATGTTCCTCCATTGGATCCCGCCGTCACAGCCACAGCCGCCGCATGTGCCGCCCCTCCATCCACTTCCCCAACACCCGCGTCTTGATGAATCAGGTCAGGGTGATCGTCATGCACTAAGCCCCCTAAATTCTTATACCCCAGAGTTATCTCGTCCAAGATATCGATGGCACGGTGGTGTTTGCCGTGTTCTATAGTGCCTTCTTTTAAACCTAAAGCTCGCATTTGATCGGCATCTAAGATAGCGTTCCTCCCGGACCTCGGGCGAAGGAGATTGGGATCCGTTACGACAGTAGGGTAATCTGGTTCCTCGTAAATCCGGATTTCGTCGAAGGGTAAATGGGGATTCTTACGGGTATTTGAGAGCACACAGAGATATCTTTCGTCGTCAGACCACTTGTAGTACGGCCAGAAGGAGCTGACGGTGCCGGATGCCGAACTCGCGATACCGCCTCCAGCAGCGCCTCCGACTGAACTTCCTAATTGAGAAGTAGGCAGAATAGCATTAGAAACCAGTGCTCCAGTCGATACGTTATACAAAGCGACATTGGTTTGCGTTGTGGACGAAGGACAGTACGGTTCATAAACTGCGACGAAGGTACCTAGGGGCGAAAAAGCGAAGTGGGTTATCCCGGGGTGAGAATGGAGATAGTCGTCGGTGTTGGAATAGGGCATACCGGTACTTGTATTAGGGATAGAGTTGAGGTTGTTACCGTTGAGGTCGTTCAAGTTGTCGTTGGGGGATGATCCGTTATTTCCATTTCCATTGTTGTTATACCAAATAGCATTTGATCTGTCTGCTGAATCCCCCCTGTCTGAGGCTCTTCTGAAGCCAGCGGCTGCTCCTGCATTACTCGGACTATTCGCCCGACTACTGCCCCTGCTACTCGCATTCGAACTCGTTCCACTCCTATTTCCCCCACTTCCAGTTCCACGATTTCCCGTGCTCCTTCCCCTATCACCTTTTCCTAAACCATCTCTCCCTTTCCCGCCGAATATACTCAATTCTTCCCTAACTCCCGCATTCGCCCCCTAAGCAGTCTGGGGTCTAATCGTCAAGCTAACAACTGTATAGTTCACCTAAAGCGGGTACAAACTTAATTCGCCCTGTCTATTTATACAAGCCAGAAACTTCCCACACGGACTAAACGAAGGTTTCTGAACTCGCCTAATCTGACTGTTCAGTCCATAACATCCACTACCTTCGCCATTCGGACCCTGGTGCTCTAAAGGGTAAGGGTAAGCTGCATTCCTAATAGAGTAAGAAGGCGCACTCTCGTTGTGCTGATCAAAGATGAGGATCCCCACGTTGGCCTGGATAGCGTAGTGTCGATTGCGTAAATTGAAACCACCGGGCGGAATGGGAACCCCGTCTTGAGTTAGACCGGGCGTTGGTTGGCCCATTGAGCCGTACATTTTTAGAGAGGCTTGCAGGGCGGCTGCCATCTGGAGCTGAATGTGTTTTTGACGCATGTTCTCAGTTTCTTCATCTAGGAGAAGGGTGAATCGCCGATTCAGACCCTTGGGGGAGAGAGAGAGGTTTTGTTGGGTTTGGATCTGAGCTTGGTTTTGGTTTTGTTGGGGAAGCAGGTTGTTGTTGGGGGGTGGAACGGAGAAAGGACGGGAGGAGTTGGTCATTTTGGGACTAGAGGGTAGTGATGTGAGAAGATGAAAGGAGGGTAAAACTTACTTTTGGTTTATTAACTTACTAGATACTTAGGATACTGGTGCTTGAAGTTGTTGTAAGGGTAGTGCTCGCTGAGTGCTAGTTTACGGGTAGTGATTTAACTGAGAGAGGTTAGGTAGCTGGGTACGTCTTAGTCTAAGTCTTACTCTACAGTTTAACTAGGAATACTTTACTGATCAACTTTTTGGGTAATACTGAATACTTAAGTGTAACTTCAGTTTTCTGCAGTTGAATCAAAGAAAACACTCACCACCGGTTGGGTCGGAGGAGTGCTAACCAATGTTCTTGTCTACAACTAAAACAACCTGCTAGGAGCCGAAGCAAAACAAGGTTGCTACCAAAAATAGATAACTGGTATACTGATATCAAGTCTCTTTTAGGGGGACTGCAAGGTGGAAGGGGATAGAGGAAAATGGATAGATGGATGGATGGATGACTAACTCTGTTAAGCTTTAGCGAATTGAACGAATGACTTGCTTGGATATTATACGTGGATCTGGGTGCTATTCACAGGATACTCGTTTATTCATAGAGGCTTCAACTCAATGTTACGAATGCTTTACCAATGGACTATTCTCTAGACTTTGGCTGATTCATTTGAAAAATGAGCTTCATTCGTATGGAGTCCGAAGCGTTCGATTTCCATGGACAACGAACTGTATTCCTGCCTGAGTCACAACGAAATTAAACTTCAAATCTGCTGAACGAAAAAGCTGGGATGGACGCCCAGAGCTCAAGGGTCACGGTTAGCTGTGTTGCTGCATTGAAGCCTACGCGTAGTCTCTGTTTTCATGGTTCTTCACATCATTATGGTTCTTCACATCATTGTCAATAAAGATTCATGCGAGGACAGACTAGTACTGCTTAGACCAAGACCTTTGCTTGTCCAATACTGCTTAACTGGACCTACGTGCTAATAATTGTTTTCAAAAAAACTAGTCACACTCTACACCACTATAGTACAGTCTTTCCGACTGTCACACTCTACTATAGTACATACTACAGTTTATCCGACTCTACATAATCTATATTTGCTCTTGCTTTAACACTACACACAGCTACAGCTAATACTTCCCCAAAACTCTCATCCTCATCCTCACTTCGCTATCCTCACTTTCACTTCTCTCCTTCCCTCCCTCTGTTCCTTCAATTTCTCTTTCTCCTTCTCGTCAAACGCCGCCTCTGGCTTCCCGTACATCATCTCGATTTCGGCAGCCCAATTCTCATCCCCCCACTCCTGCTCGGCTATTTCTTCCGGCGTTTGCAAGTAGAATTCCAGGTGGCCGGGCGCTACACGAGGCTTCTGATTCTGACTCTGATCTCCTGGATTTCCTGGATTTCCTGAAGTTCCTGAATTCACAGTATGAGCAGCCGCTAACGCATCCAACACCCGACCAACACCCTTCTCCACGTTTGCGGGGTTATAACCACCTTCGAGATTCAGGATAAGGGGAGGTACTGTTCCTACACTGTTCTTCTTCGAATTTGACCTCGAATCCGTCTTCGCAAGTCTTAACCTGAGTTCCTACAAACACCACCCGTACCAGTTCTCCGTAAGTCGCATACTAGCATAACCATCAGCCTTCATGGCATCAAATCCCGCTGCTATGAAGACTGCTTCTGGTTGAAATTCGAGGATGCGGGGGAAGACCTCTTCCTCCATTTTTTCTACGTAAGTCTTATCGGAAGAATGCCCGGAGCTCCGACTAGGACTAGCAATCGGAATATTCAACACGCTATTAGGGGCTAATTCCTTATCCCCAGTATAACCCTCCACATCAGCAGACTCGGGGAATTTACAGTTAATCCCGCCTACCTCCTCGCTGGGATGCCGGCCGTTCTCAATTCCGGGCCAGATACCACGTTCATGGAGGGAGATGGTAAAGACCCTTTTATCGTTCCAGAACGAATCCTCATTTGCGTTACCATGATGAACATCGAAATCTAGGATGAGAATACGGGTAAGAGGGGGGAATTTAGAGATTGCACTGGTTGGATCGGTACTAGTGATTTCCCCATTCAACAGCGCGCCGACAGCTGTTGCAATCCCATTTAGGTGACAGAAACCAATTGGTGAGTGTTCATTATCCTGTCCTTTACGGAGGCACGTAGGGTATCGCGCAAACACGGAGTTGCCGAGAGCGTGATGAGTAGGAGGTTTGCCTAAAACAAAAGCTGAGTCGAAAGTTCCAGTGTTACCAGTGTTAGCAGTAGACTTAGACCTTAGTATCCTCTCTACCACCACCTCCCTAGTTACTTCTAACAGAGCCGCAGTAGCGATTCTAGCCGCTGTTTCCGTCTTGCTACCATCGACGGCCGCTGAATTTCCCACGAAGAGTAAACCGTCTTCCTTAGGGTCCCCGTACATGATATCAGAGTATTCAGGATGCTGTTCTAAGTTATCATGATCTTCAGTGACTGTGTCAGCTGTCTCCTTTGTATCCTTAGTATCTTTAGACTTCTCTCTCTCTTTCTCCTTCTGAACTTTCCTCCTAAACTCCTGGTACCTCTCAACCTAGGCTAGGGCCTTTCTGGTGTTTTCTTCGACGTGGAAGAGATACTCATCAGAATGGACGGGCGTAGGATGACCTCCTGGTCCAATTATTTTAACGGCTAGATCGTGATTCGAGGCGCGGGAAGCGTATTTTTCAAGGAGGTGGAGGTGGACAGAATTTTGATCAATAGTATCTGAACCAGTTTAAACTGTTGGGTCATTAGTCACACTAAGAATCTTTCTTGGAGCACTGAGACCACTGAGAGCACCCTTATTGTCTCCCACACCGCTATAATCCCCATACACTTCTCCTCGCTCCTCAACCCCCTGCTTCTCCTCCTCACTCAGGTCATTCTTCGACCGCCTGGAGAGCAGATTCTCTATGCGTTTCACGATTTCGCTGTACTTGCCATTCGTGGCAGGGTCGCCGGGATTGGAATTGAGAGATGACTCGGTAGTTACGATTTTGAAACGGGGAAGCATCTTAGTTGTACTACTGAATCTGATACTGTGCCTGGAGTTGGTGAAATTGAAGAACTTTGAGTTAGTAGAGTAGCCCAAGTTTTGCTGGCGGATGAAAGTCACGCGTAACTGTAGATTGACGTAACTTGTGGCACGAAATAAAACAGGAAAAAGTTTGCAAGGCATAGTATGTAGTATTTAGATAGAGAGTATAAATAAAGCCGAGACTTGGTCACATGTTTACGGTTAAACTTAATACCACGAAAGTCAGATGTTTTCGAATGTTTAGATATGAACCAGAAAAGTAAGTTTGACCTAGACTACCGTAGAACACGTTCCAAAATTTTTTTCCATGCATATTTCAAGTTTTCAGATTAACAACTTCACCACCTCTCCACCCCCCTCACCACCCTCTGACATCCCACCTTCCGTAACCCGTTCCCCACCATCATTCGCACTTATTCCGCTGATTCCCCTAGCGAATCCTGTTACTAGACCGAGACTCAGACCGAATTCACCCCCTAACGCTGAAGTAAATTCTGGAGTCAAACATCGCTCCGCACGACTACCTCTTGTCGCGAGCTTAAATTGATAGAGTCGGTTGGAAAAAAGCGGGAGTTCCCCAACTCTAAGCAATGAAAAAACACAAACTCCAGTAGCAAGGTCTGAATCATCACTTACCATCATCCTTTCCAAATTCAGTATTCGACAACACAAGTTACTACCCCTCTTATAACTCACTCAACCTCGTCACTCCACCCGCACGTTTCCATTCCAGAACTCATTCCCAAACCATAACCTTATTATCTCATAACTTCTCCACTTCATAATTCATCCAAGCGCCGTGCCCCCTATAGGACCCGTTTCCGGACTGCTTCTCCCACGATACCCCGTATCGCTCCTCGGTGTACATCAGGTCAAAAAACTTCTCAGCATTCTCTCGCGTTGGGCCTGGAAAAGTCTCGAAAGAAGTTTCGGATGATGAATCGGAAGTTGAACTTGAAGTTGAGCCTGAAGTTGCATCTGAAGTTCTCCCAGGTTTTTTTACCTTCCACTCTGTAAGTGGTGCTCTACCACCTTTACCTTCGCTGTTATCCAGCAGCTCCCTAAACTCGGGCGCCCACCAGCGCTCCAGATTCTTCTCGCCAGTTACCGGTACCCAGATGTCCGCGTGCGGACAGTTACTGAGAGCTAGGTTAAACTTACTGTTGTGTCCTTCTTTACTGTGTCCTTCTTTCTTCTTTTCCTTCTCTTTCTTCTCTCTCTTCTCTTTCCCTCTGAGTCTACTATACTCATCCGAGTAAAAGTATCCTAAATCCCTCTCCGGCTACTTCTCGTCCCACTCAGCAATCTGAAACAGAGTATTAAAAGGATAAGCCGAACTACTGGTTAACTAATAAAGGAAGACTAAGTTGTAGCCGTACTTGTCAGATCTGAGGATGTCTCGGCCGCCACCGGGTGAGGTATCTTATTGGATTTTGAGGATGAGATCTAGATCACTAGGATTAGCAATCAGTATGTCAAAGTCCTCGTCGAATGGGATAAGGGTCTAGTTTCTGACCGCACCTAAAAGCGTGCCGAAAGCGAGCTGGAAGGGGGAATTGGTGATATCTTAGTAATAGTTGACACTATGATCTGAGACTGAGTTAGTGTTAGTGTTTGAATCTTTTAAACTAGTACTACTCCCACTATTCTTCCCTTGGGCCTCCTCCTCCCGTTCTTTCTTCTTCCATTTTGGAAATTCCTAAGCAAAAAACCGCTTCACCCTTACCAAAAACTCGAAAAAATACTCCCCACAGCTCGGTAGCTTCTTGAGCTCTTCCTCTGTTAGCACTTCAGTGCACGTTTGTGGCCCGTTGTCGGGGTGGAGGCAGTAGTTGGGACGGAAGATTGAGGGTTTTGGGGAAGAGTTTTTGAAAGTGTATTTAGTAGGGTTGGAGTTTGAGGGAGGTGACTCTGAGACGGAATTAGCTTCTTTTAGTGCTGATTCAACTGTAGATTCGGCCTGATTTTCTGAATCTTGGTCCTTTTTGCTCTCCTACTCCTAAGACTTAGACTCCTTCCCATCTGAATCAACTCCTCCGCTCTCCGGTTTAATAGACTGATTCAAATTCACCCAGCTCTACATGGTTCTTACCGAGAGGAAGGTACCAACTGCGGACAGTGGAACGACCAAACACCCGACAATCAGTATGTGGAGGAAGGTCCATGACTTAGAATCTGTTTTACTAGCAGACTATTTACTAGTTACGGATTTGATTTTAGTAGACTCTTTTGCCGAGTGACAGTCTTCGACGTAAGCAGATTCCTCGAGGGACACTGCAGACTTGCCAGTACTACTACCAGCACCAGTACCAGTGACATTGAGAGCAGTGGTGTTACTAGGAGGAACGGTGTTAGCAGTGTTACCCTCATCCTCGGAGCTGGAGTCATCTGAAAGTTCGGAGACGGAGGCTGCCATCGTGGACAGTGGATGGGATGTTACCGATTCTGTTACAAACTCCGACTGAGACTCAGTCTCTTTGCTGTGTCTAGCAACACCTAGTCGCTGAAACGGGAAGCAAACTTTCGAGGATATTCGGAAAAAGAGAATGCATGGAAAAGAAAAGTCATCGTGTTAAACTTAATTTGTAGTTGGTGTAGTCTCAGACTCTCGGACTCTCGCTGCACTTTTTTGTCCGCTCAGGGTAAGGAATCGTTGGAATGGAATTGACTTAGAATCTTCTTCAATGCTATGAGACACTTCTTTTTACTCCTCAAATTCTTAACTTGCTCGCTCTCTCTCTCTCTCTCAAAAATCCAGCACAATCGAAAAGTTGATACACAGTATTAGGAATCCATCTAAGAAGAAGCGAGACCATACTTCCGATACTGTTACGGTCATGTACTGTTTGAGCTCTTCAAGTTCTTATGGGCAAACAAGCTGTTTCTTCCTATTACTCATCCTAAGAGAAAGATTAATAGATTCAAGCACTCACAATACCGCTCCAGAGTACAATCACAGTTTCAATGTGCAACGCATCACTAACTCAGAAGAAGCTGGTAATCAGCACCATGGCTAAAGTTTGAAAGACTTATTCGTGTAGAGTATCTGTTTTTAAATATTTCTAAAAATGCTAATCACCGCCTTCACCTTAACTCTCAATTTTCAACTCTCCACCCCCCTCACTATCCCCATCAACTCTCCACCCCACTCAGCACGCTCATCGGACTTACCGTCCCCCCGCCCATAACATACCGCAACCAGGTCGCTGGTTCGGAACCGCGTAGAGGAAGCTTCTCTGACTCAGCGATCACGTCTTCTATCTTACACCAGCAAGAGCCGGCGGATTCGAAATCCGGAATTGTTTTGCAGGCGTAGGAGAGAGTGTTAGTTTTTGTCGGACTCATTGACTCGGAGTCTAAGTTAGTATTACCATTCTTCGGAGGTCTATTCGCTTTCGGGCGTCCGAGATATACCACTCTAAACCTTACATAACCCCTACCTGAGTTAGCACCTGATCCTGATCCACCAGCACTCCTTCCTCCACCCGCCCCCACATTATACTACACCTACAGCACCCCCACCAGATCCACTTCAATCCCCGCCTCTTCCTTGACTTCCCGCTTTGCAGCCACATCTAAATTCTCAGAAGCATCAACCGCGCCTCCGGGTAGTCAATAGCCGATGCTAGCGAACTCCTACACCAACAGCGTGTACTAAGGCTTTTCTAGAGAATCCAACACCAGCACTAACGCGAAGGCGTGGATAGCGATTGGTTATTGGTGGTGGGG
>JACKZZ010012242.1_pt1 | contig 22956 bp, 11 predicted proteins | sample 8027871 | NCBI WGS metagenome assembly JACKZZ01 (sample SAMN15724774, study PRJNA655200) | protist metagenome | isolation source: fluorescence activated cell sorting (FACS) single amplified genomes of... | place: USA: West Boothbay Harbor, Gulf of Maine | collected 2000-07-19 | reverse complement strand
ACTCTATCTTAAATGGATAGGCGATATGCAAATTGTATTACGCGGCGGACTCATACAGACATATCTGATTGTAACTTAAAACAAACAATGGAAATTACAAACGACAACCAAGCATCGCCTGTTGTACCGGCCAAGACAATGGTAGGCGCAATACAAAAAGTCAGTAAACGGGAAAATTACTTACCATGGGATGACTATTTTATGAATATTGCATATTTATCAGCTATGCGTTCAAAAGATCCTTCGACTCAAGTTGGTGCATGTATTGTAAATCCAGATAAACGTATTGTAGCGATTGGTTACAACGGTTTTCCACGTGGTATATCGGATGACAGTTTTCCATGGGCACGAAAATCAGAAGACCCATTAGATACAAAATACCCATATGTATGTCACGCTGAAATGAATGCAATTATGAACAAGAACTCTGAAAGTTTAAAAAATTGTGATATATATGTTACACTATTCCCGTGCAACGAATGCGCCAAGCTAATTATCCAAAGCGGTATGAAACGTGTGATGTATGCATGCGATAAATACTCACATCTTATGGCATCGAAAGCATCAAAACGCATGTTTGATGCCGTAGGAGTTGAATATATATATTGTGATACAACTTCACTTGTAAAAGCGAATACTGCAGAGGAAGAGACTGGTACCCAAGCCACATTAACATCTGATGCCAATACACCATCAAAATAAAGAAATGATATGTTTTATACTAATATAATATATACCAAGCATATAATGAGCAAAACTGTAAAAAGACAAATAACTACAATAAACGTGGGAGGAAACATTTTTGCGTGTGTATAAAAATAATGGAAAATAGTAAATTACCTTCGATTTATCTTTTCTCAGTACTTACTTTTCAAACTTATTATGATATTAATATTTTATACGACGTATAATTAATTCTTACCTCATAAGTTAAAAATAAAATTTTTATGTTTGTGAAAATGTGAAAGTCTATTTTTAATATGATATGATAAGCTTAAGTTATGATAAGCTTACGTACTGATAAGTTACAAAACTTAAAAAAATGCATTCATTCAGTGTGTCTAAAGCTGTCAAAATACTTATCAAATAACATACACTATACACTTAGATGATGAAAAAAATTAAGTTTAACTTAGTTAATGTTTTATAATTTTTATTTATTTCACATTCAACATGAGACCAACACCTTGAAGTGTCCATTTTGACTCATGTTCAGTTGTTCGTAAGTGTGCATTAAATACCCATCCTACACCCATAGCATTACGTCTATTCTGGGTAACATAAACAGGAGTTTCAAACACATTAATGAATTTCACACGATTTGCTTCCTTCGGTTCCACCATTAACAAAGGTAAATCAACGACTAACACTTTTGGATCTTGAAGGCGCAAACTATTATTTTCTAAGTCCCAAGCTGCACCTTCCAAGTATAAGCCAGAAATATATGTGCCGTCTTCCAACGCTTCTGTGACTTCATCAGCGCTTACCATCCCAGTTACACAGGTAGAAAAAGTTGATTTATCAAGCGCCCAATTTTTTCTACGACAAGTTGTTTGGATTAATGCAGTCAAATATGATTCTGGAACATGTAACCCTGCCAACCACATGACATGCGGCTCTCCTTCCTCGATCCATTTATTGTATTGCTCCATGCGTCCAACAAAATGGTCCATCCACCCACCTAATGCCTTTTGGGTATCAGGTACGTATCGTCTAAAAATGAATGGTAAATATCCATTAAATAAGTCAGATCCAAGACCATCAAGCTCATCAGACATACCAATTTCACCAACAAGCGCCTTTTTTAAATCAGATAGTTTTCTTGCCATTATATTTACAAGGATATTCCATCGTTCCAATTCTTGCAGTAAAACAATTTGACACGGACTGCGACTTTCACCAATTCCTTTTGAAATCATCATCATATCGTATTCTTTTGGAACTTTATCTTCTACATCGATCGCAACGCTTGTGATATGCGCTTCTCGCGTAATACCACCTCCACTCGAAACTACACGCGGCTGCAATTCAATTAAATCACTCCACAAGTCTCCAGCCATATCTTTTAGGTATGATATTTCAGCATTTGCATGCAACCCAAATACCCCAGGAGGATTAATTAACGGCAAGGTTTCAACCATTTCTTTGTAAACATTTAAATCCCCAGCTTCCGGCATTCCATATTCAAAACCGACTCTGCTGAAGTAAAATTTTTGAAACGTGTCAAACAAAAAGTCACCCATATACTCATTCAAGTAACAGCGTAAAACGCGGCGGTCAAAATCATCTGTTACACGACCACCATACATAGCATCACCAATCAAATATTTAATTGCACCCCATGGTATAACCTTCTCATCCCCTCCACTCCATTCAAAAGAACTTTCTAGATATAACTCTAATAACCGGCGACTGATATTCAAGTCAGAATCATTGAAGTCATATCTCACGTTCCACCCAATTTTACCATATTTACGCCTTTCTTGAACCACAGCGTGGTAAAAACATAATACGTACAGCAAAGGACGGAATGAAGGGTGAGTGCATGACGTTGCCATTTCCGGAGAGATCCTGGAAAAAGAGCTTCTCATGTTTAATTTCAATCCATCAGGCGGCTCTGTCACAACTTTTAGGGAACGTTGCAAAATACCTAGTGGAAATTTATCGGTAGGATCCGTGGTTAACCACAGGCGAAAATCTTCGTGTGGATCTGTCAATTCCTCCAATTTAATGGCCAAAGTTGACAACCAACTTGCTAACAAGTGGCAATTTTGAAGTAAAACCCAATGACCACGTGCTGCACCGGCTTTGATTAGCGCTTCAGCAGCAGCATTCTGCCCTTGCCCAAGACTCAAGTACTTGAATTTTGATAAAAACCCTCGTTTATCAGCCAACTCCTCCACACTTGATAACGGATCGGCACCCGGGCTCAAAACAAATATAACTGGTGTGGTTGGATAACTTTGTTTAAATACACGCTGGTAATCCAGTACCGGTGGTTGCACGAACCGATCACCCATTTGATGCATTACATATAATTTCGTAGCATTGTACACCCGGTCAATTCTAAAGCACCTTAAAATTAACATTTGTTGCATTTTATCTAATTTTTGGCTATAACCCATGGGCAAATCTGTTTGCTCTGGAGCTTCTAGATCATACCATGCTTGCCACAATTTTTGACCCTCTTTGCTTGTTACATCTTTTACCAGTGTATCATCTACAAATACAGCTAGTTTTTTTCCGGCCGGAGCACCGTATATTTTCCCACTTCTTTTTTCTACTGTAGCTTCAATATTTTTTTGAACATCAAAACTAGAAGTTCGGCTTGACATATTGATTTCAAGTCGTTTCCATTTATTCGCAGATCGATTAAACAAGTAATTCTGTACAACAGTTGTTTTTGCAGTCCCCGGTTCACCAACAAACAGACAAGGTTTTGCAACAGCTACATGTCGATCTAATAAATACGTGTACATCACACTTTCCGCAGTTGGAACAACAATTTCATTGAACTTAAATGGGACGGGTACTTTGAATTCGGGAACCTTTTCCGCCCATGATTCCCATCTTCTTTCTTTTGCGTCGTAAACGAAGTCGTATAAATTTTTGCCTGACCCCTCAACATATATTTTTGTTAGCAAATCATTAAATTTTTCACGGCTGGACTCACTTAAAGCACCGCCAATAGACCAGAGCACACAGAAAACAAAAACCCCTTCCAGTTGATCAGGTTCTGCAATTGTACTTTCTTCTTCATTTTTATCAGCCTCACCACTTTCCTCATCCGCCTCTTCCGCTGTAAATATAATTGCCTGAAGTAGAGTACATAATTGTTTTACCATTGACAAATTTGATATTGGAATACAAGTTTCTAAGCGCTCTGCATCTGGCACCATTTCCCCGTCTAATACCCCCTCCAATACATAATCGATACATTTTTGAACATATTTTTCGTATAGCTCATTTAAGATATCAAAACGGTCACCTTCAACCACGTCATCCATATCATCATCTTCGTCTGGATTCGCTACATCAGCCATTTCGTCATTTTTTTCTGCATCACGCTGCTCCTGTACCCATTTTTCCCAAAATGGCGTATAGCCCAAATATTTTGGATCTACCCATACCATACCACATCGACTAATTGTGGCAGGAGAAGCGTATTGTAAATCATATGTTTCAATAATTAACTTAGAATAATTTTCCAACCGAATACGCTCTCCATTCGGTAAGGTTAAAAGTCGATTATCATCCATAACAGAATTCATATTTTCTACCCAAAGCGCGTCGACATCACCATCAAAAATTAGCCAATGTATTTCATTTTCTTTTCCTGGAGGCAATGGTAAATTCATTTTACGGAACGTTTTTGACAATATACCATCCGTCCAATCACGAGTCACGGGATCCATTTCACCATAAAGTTCATATAATTCGATTGCTTTAGGATTCATAGTAAATGTTACAATGTTTTTATTAAATGCAGGAAGCTGTGCACGACGAAGTGCTTCAATGACAACGCTTTTCCCCCCACCTGGTGGACCAACAACCTGACTTGTGTGACGAACAATCATAGTCTCGTACAGCTGGACAATTTTATCTACTTGCTTTTCAAAAACCTCATCATCGCTATGTTTATAGCCATTTTGTGAGAGATGATCTACGATTGCGTCTGTTAAATCCTTTTGTGTAACGCGTGGTGCATCTAAACCTGGAAATAAATCTTGTATAAGGGCCAAAAACAATGGAACATCTTCAAATATAAATTTTGGCATATTCATATCTCGCAGTGCTCGCATTAACACAACATCCTCAGGCAGCTCTTCGAATTCACGTTTTAAGGACCCGGCCATAACTAACACAGTTTTCATCTCACGCAAACCAAAACCATAATGGTATTGTTTTGACAGCTGTTCACTTGCTAGTTTGTACAAGACAGTCATTTTTTTCCCGAGCTCGCGTGCTCCAGTAAATCCTTCAGACATAAGCATAATTTCAGCAATGTTCAACATATCAGGAACAATTACGGCTATAGGGCGAAATTTTGCTTTCAGATTATCAGGCAACTCAGTTCGTCCTGCGTATCCAGGATTCATTGTAATAAAAATACCAACCGTTCGACGAATACCAGTTTCTCTTCCTAATCCTATGTCAGTTTTACTCTTGTGCATAATTAATGCGTTTTGAACTGCTTTGAGTTGCGCCGAGACAACTGAAAGTACTTCAACATTGATACGATTGAACTCATCAAAACAACCAAATGCACCAGCAGCAGCCAATCCTGCAAAAATACTACCAACAGCCTTGTAATCAAGACCCTCCCCGCAATTTGTAACAAAACACGGCAAACCTAAGCATTTGGCTAAATCTTTTACAGTTTCAGTTTTTCCTGTACCAGCTGGACCTGCTGGCGAACCCCCTAAGTGGAAAGTCAAAGCTTGGGTCAGTGTCATCACGATGCGATCAGTTAATGGTGTAATAACAAGCCTTCCATTTAGGCCTTGGTATTCATAACCGTAGTCAAATTTTCCAGTACACTGCAATATTTCTATATCGTCTTTTTCTTTATCCCAGTAAAATCGAGTCTGTGACTCCCATTCAAATTCTCGCCGATCCAAGATACTATCACGCACAAATTTGCCAATAATATCACGCCCGTGTACATCAAGAATGATCATGACATTTAACTTTTTTCGTAATTCCCTTGGATTTTTATCAACCATCTTTTTAATTAACGCATTTACTTCGTCATTTAACTGGGACAGCAAATTTTTGACCCCGTGTTTCTCTCCTTCTGCAACTTTGCGGAAGGCATCTTCTGTTTCCCATGTCCACCATGTTTGGCTACCAGCCAAGGTAACCATACCAATATGCTCATCAACCCATTTAATTCTATCTGTTTTTGCATACATGAATACTCCTCGTTTCATAATTAAACGCAAATTTTCATACATTGCCGCTTCAGCATCAGTAAGCCAACTCTCAACAGCACCTTCAACAACACTGTTGTTTACAAAGGTGTATTTTTCACCCTCTGAGCTGGTCATTCCCTCAATCGTTTTGTTGTTGCGTCCGAAGTGAAATGCTTTACAATTTGCAAACATTTTTAAAAGATGTTGTTGCACTGACGTAGGATCAGAATTTCCCAGTATTGATAACAGTTCATCATCGGAAATGAAATAGAAACGTGGAAATGCATCACGTTTTGTATCTAAATAATCTGACAGAGACTTTTGGCATTTATCTAGTCGCTCTGTTAAACTTACTAATTGATCTAAACGACCATCTTGATTACATTGATTTAAACAATTTTGGTCATTCGAGACTCCTTTCATTATATCTTTAAATGCTTTGTCAATACGATCAAACGATTTGGCCGCTTCCGGGAGTTGCATACGAATATCTTCTGAACCAACAAAAATGCTTTCCAGATATTGCCATTTTTGTTGCACTTTGAACCATTCGAGAATACAGTCAGCCATGTTGTTCAGCGATTTTGTCCAAAAACTGACATCGTCAATAAATGCACCAACAAAACGGGAGGCACCAATACCGGTTAGTACTAGCAGCTGGTCCTCAAGATCTTGTTGAATTTCATCAGCACTGTTTAATAGCCACCCACGGTCCACACCATCTTTTTTGTATTTAAAAATGTCAAATGAAGTACGCTTCCAATGATCCGAGACTTTCTTTAAACTGCTTTCAATTTTCATCTCTTGTGCAGCCTTGTAACAAGTTTTACTGACATCATCGGCAAAGCGATATAATTTCATTTGAAATAAATTTCTTAACTTAAACGTTTTCAAGTCCATTTCAAATTTTACTCCTGTAAGTTTCATAAGTTCACTCCAATGTCTTTCTTTCATTGCTGGACTTTTTAGTGATTGAATCAATGGCAGCGAATCTTTGAAAGACGTAACTTCTTTCCCTACAGAATCTAATATAGATCTAGTTGGTACTATGTTCTTTTTTAGCCGATTAAATTGTTTGACCAAATCTTCAGCACCATCTGTTAACTTCTTTATATTCAATTCAACCCATAATGTACCAGCCTGTGATTCACGGAATTCTTTGTAAGATGCGTAGAGGGCATAAATTTTTTCCAACACCTCCATTTCTTGTGCCATCTCAATTAAGTCTGGATATGTCGTGTTTGGAAGGTCAAACAATCGTTCAGCAGAAACAAGATCAGCGCGCCTACGTTGCATTTCTCCAACACTTTGTTGCATTTCCTCAAGGAGATCTTGCCCTTTGTCTAAATCTTCCTGGGCAATTGAGGAACCAGGCCCGCTGGCACGTTGCTTTTTCCACATTTTTTTGGTGTTATTTTTGAAACCAATAACGTCATCCTGAGTCATTTTTAAAAATTGTTTACGCAATTCTTCTTGTCGCATTTCTAGTGTTTTACTCATAATGACAAGGCCGTGCCAGCGGTTTCCCAGCTGCTCTGCCATCTGTAATTCAGTAGCGTCACCATTAGTTTCCTCAGAACCTTCCTCTTTTGTTGTCTTACCTGCATCCGCTTCTGCTTCCTCATCTTTTGAACCGATGACTCCATATTTTTTCATAACTTCATAGCGTTCTTGCAGATCTTTTATTTCCAATTCTGCCAACATTTCCATATCAATAATTTCACGAATTTTCCCTAGAACAAATTTGAATGTCAATAAATCTTTTGGTTCAGTTTGCACTTCGTTTTCTAATTTATCAATTTTTTCTGAAAATGCATATAATTGCTTTGTGGCGTAGTTATGCATTATATCTCCATATGTTTGTTTCCATTTGTCTGCCTTTCTACAAATTTGGACAGCACAGTTAAAGCAATCCATTTTAATAAAATCAATCACTTTGCTTGATGGGGCCTTCTCTGTAGCATCAGCTAACCGTTTATACCCACTTAATTTACCATCAAAATATACGCATGTGTGTTTTGAAAAGTCAGCTTTTTGAACATTTTTCAATTTTTTTGACTCCCATAAACCATACACAGTATCGTATTCCAACCAACTATTTAGATAAGTCCTGCACATTTGTTGTGTTTTATGGATGTCATGATTTGTCTGCAGAAGTAGTTTTACAATCGCCGAGTTTGATCTAACATCATCAAAAAACGTAAATATATAATCTTCTTCCTCCTCTTTCCCTGGTATAGGTTGGGGCGGACAATCTATACATGACCCATCTTGCCAACGACGAAATGATTTGGCACTCACGACAATTTGTTTTAAGACTTTCATCATTAATTTAGACACTTCCGATACAGTTGGGGTGACTACAATATCACCACTTCCCATATTAATGGTAGCTTTTATCCGTATCATGGCTTGGCCTCGTTGCCCATTGAAGTTAAATAAATATCGCATAGATGTAACGGAGCGCACGATCATTTCACAAATGGCATTGTACAATCGTTTTTCACAATATTGGTAATATTCTAAAAGCATTGGCGACTGACCAGTCTCCGTTTGTGCTATTAATCGTTCGACAGCAACAAACATAACGTGAGTTTTACTCCACCGGTCTTCCAAATCTCGCAACACTTCCATTCTAGTATTTTCCAGTTTTGCATACACATCTGTGGCTTGCTCCAGAAAACCATAGTCGCTTAAATTAACCAAGTTTGTTTCACTTATATGTTTAATAGTGCCAGCAATCACGTCAGTGCTTTTTCGAACACGACGAACGGTGTTGCGAAATTTTTCCAACGCTTTAATAGCTTTCGAAATAAACAACGGAATATTCAATGAGTTCCAATTTAAAATATTAAATCCAGGCATAATTTCTTTATGTAAATTTGCGAGTGGATTTGCTAGAACGTTAAGCTCAACAGTAGATAGTTTTCCTGTCTCTTGGTTATATTTCAAAAGCATACCTTTCAGTTGTTCAATATTTGATATGTATGCATTTTCCTGCAATGCAACGTTTAAAACCTCAGATGGAATCGGGTATCCAAGCTTGTCCAAATATTTTGCCTCGCGTATTAGCTCTGACAAAACCGTTGAAAAGTTGACGTACCATTCTTCTTTTGGCAACGTGTAAACAACACGTTCTTCTTTTGCGAAACCGCCAGATGTTTTAATTTCTTCTCTGGTCTCTACTATCGCAGGGCCTAATATATAACGTGACAATTCCCCTGTAACTTTGACTGTTGATTTTTCAATCCAGTAATCATATTGTTCCTTACAAAATGCATCGATTTCACGTGCGAAAGAGACGTACCGGGCGCGCTCAGCATCCCAAATGCTACTTTTCTTTAGCACATCACTTTTATTAAAACGCATTATTGGGCGTTTTACACGATGGTATAACGACAACGCCCATGCAATTGCACCAGCTATTTGCGGCTGATTTTTATATATTTGTGATTTGCTATCTTTATGCTTTAAAAACAATTCCCGCGATAAATTTACTTCTTCTGCATATCGGATCAGCACCTTATCGTACTTTTCTTTCACTTGCGCTTTTAATGATTTGCGACTTTGCATCGTTTGAAAGCGCTGCAATACCTCAAATGCTCCATCAGCACTTCGTAGCTGATCAAATGCAGTGTCCAAGAAAGTTCTACATAACTGATCAATTGACGATTCACGTTCTTTAAACTGGGCCATTAGAGCCAACCAACTTGCACGGCAATTGCGATCAAATACATCAAATGGCATGGTTTCCAATGGGACCAATAAATTCTCAACCTGTTGAATGACTGTATCAATCATTTCTCCCTCTCCAGTCACTTCTCGAAGATCTGGCCCAAGAAACATTCTAAACTGCGTCAGCGCATTAACTACATATAACAGATCGTCACAGACGCTTGCCATATAATCAGTTCGTTCGAACAGAATTTTTTTATCAAATTCCCATCGATGATGTGTAGCTGCCTCCTCAATCAATGCTCTGGTATCAAAATACGAGCTGCGCCATTTATCTAGCACTGATTTTGCATGTTCAATAGTTTTTTTAGCAAATTCTAATTTAGAGCTTAAAATTTTTGATACATCTATTTTTGATGCAACTACATTTCCAATTTCATTTGCTATTTTTTCCATCAAGCGTACCATGCGTTCATCTGTATTAAAGTGTCTAGAGATTACCCATACTAATTTTAGCCCGTTCATGACAGATGGAAGTGTATCTAATACAACACTTAGATTTCCACTAGATATATTTTTGAAATGCCTTTCTAATGTGGATAAAAACTTAATATTGTCAGCTGCCTCTACGTACAAACGATTTAATTCGTTTGACGCATTGACATATTCATCGTACGACGAATCAGCGTCACGATGCTTCAAGATTGCTTCCATTTTTTTCGCTACTGGTGAATGTATTTGTTCATACAATGCGCTTAAACCGCCACTTTGGTTTCTCCAAAAATGTATTTCAGACATTGGCCCCTTTCCTCTTGGACTTGCTGTTATTTGCTTACGTATAATATTTTTTATTTTTACTGTCCATTCATTGATTGTGTCTTGGACAATGCTGTACTTATGGTTATCCCGTGCAATTTCTTCCACAGAACCTTCTAAAACATCAGAACTAGGCAATTGCAATTCAATACGGTTTTCAATTTGCATGATAACACTATTTAATTCGCCGATAAATTTCGACATACGTGCATTGAATTCTGAATTTTTGCCGCTTCCTCTTTCTGCATCTTGAATATCGTTTGCAGCGTTGTTATTTTTGACGTCATTTCTCACAACATTGTTACCTAAAATAGGTTCATACAGACCACTTAACATTTTCTTCATCTCGATGATAGAGGTATCTGTTGGGGCGTATAAAAATCCCCATTCAACAGATATGGACATGCTTAAATCACGGATGATAAGATCGTTATTTGCCCGTTCGTCTGTTGCATTGAAAAATGTTTGCGGTTTTATGGAAAGGCCTTTTTCAACTTTACGAACAAAGTAGATGACACCATTTTTCATCGATGATAAGACAGGATCAGCGCCTGGGTTCGCCAGGGCATTGCGTAAACCTGGTTTGTCGATAATTTGAATTTCTCGTGTGGTTACTAATGGTGTAGTTTCCTCAACAAATTGTTCTTCTATGGTCGGGGTGTCGTTTTTCTCATGTTTTTCTTCTTTTGACGACGCATCTTCATCCCCAGTCTTTACACCCAATGCAGCCGCATCACCGGTTGGATCGGCTTTTCCTTCTTTCTGCCCTTCATTGGAATTCTCAATATTTGTTACTACTTTTTTTTTTACTTTGATAGTTTCCCCACCCGTAACAACATCACGTACAAATATCATCATGACATCGCCACTCTGGCCATCATCTCCATTGAATTTATTATAAATTCCATTATACTTTTTCAACGCTTTGTCATACGCTGCAATTGTTTTTGTCTGACCGGAATCTGCATCATCAAAGAACGAAGCAAGACTAACTACTACCCGGTCTTTAAACCAATTCGATATGGACATTATTTATATATTTGTATGGTTAAAAAATGTTTGTTTCTCGTTCACCCAAACAAGCGCCACAAAAATCAATGATTTCGAGTACACACACACACACAATATGTATACACACACACACACACACACACACACACAAACTATATATGCACGAGTAATATTGTATGTCGGTATCAATAAATTTGAACGAACGATATGTGCGGATGGATTGCGATGTGGGCCACATGCGTGTTTGTTACATGAGAATTGCATACTATTCTATCAACAAAAAATATTTAATTAGTTTTATTATACAAAGTAGCACAGTGCTACTACAAAACTATTAATCATCTTGTTTTAAATATTACATATTCCTAGTTTGTATCACTATTTTTAAAATTTGTTTTTCCGTTAATTGGACGCTATTTGAATATGTACATGCCACAACTTTAACACTGCACAAGATGCATTTTTGCAGGACGAATGTCAGCAATGCAATGGTACGTAGTTGATTTGTTCTCTCAGCGTAAACAAATCTCAATTTGGTCTTGTTAGTAGTGTTATTATTACGAGCTAATTGTATGAATTGTTATCAGTGTTATTCTTATGCTTGTAATGCTCAAGGTAGATGAAACGATCGTCGCGGGAAAAAAGAAAGCGATACACATTAAGGTTGTTTTGTCCTCCATTTTCATTCCTTGTATATAGCTATTTGCTCACATCTATCACACTCAACATCGATCCACATTGACAGGTACAATTGGTATACGTTATATAAATTTAAAAATTCACGGAGGCACGCTTCAAAAGCTATCTGTTACTTTAAAAATTCACGGAGGCAGGCTTCAAAAGCTATCGGTTACTTTTGTATTGACTTATTGGACCATTTAACCGACACATATTAGCGGGGAAAGTATAAAGATTGAACACGGTAGATACGATAACCCGGGAGCAACCCACGGCTAGATATTTCGAAAAGCTATATATTGTTACTTTTTTTCTTGCATTGTACATATTATATATATCAAACAACCCACGGCAACGGCGAGATATTTCGAAACGCTATTTAGTGACGTTTTCTTGCATTCTATATAGGCGAAGTATATTTCGGAAACATAGATTATGCCGAATCAAGAAGTATGCACTACGACAATTAGAACAGAAATTACTAATCCACAAATATATATATTAAAACAAAACAAAGCAAACGAATGTTATTACACAATATTTAAAAAACCGGCTGATAGATTGAATAGTCGTGAATATAACAATGGGCAAAATGAACAAGCATCTCGGGAGGAAACAAATAGCAACAACAATAATATAGAAACTGAAAAATTAATGATGTCGTATCATAAATTATTCGTTGCTAAAGATGTTAGTGTAATTATATATGATGGCGAGATTGAGCAAAATAAACCACTACGCGCCTTAGTTGGACACCAAGATTGGAATTTTGATAGCACAATGCAAAATCGAAATACAGTAGATGAGAAAAAGTTAAATATATATAATGTAGAAGGTTGTGCTGGCGGTTCATCATCATTGTATTCAAGTTGCTTCATAGAAAGCAATAAAGTCACAGCAATGTGCGTAACCATCCTCCCATTTTACTTGACGATTTACTAACTAACAGCACGCGCACAAACATTTACACCACATGCATAAACAGGGATCACCTGGTTTCGGATAAATTTTCCTTTTACATAAATACGACAAAGCTAAGCGCTCCGTATAATATGTTGATCAACCAAAACGAATTTACTGTTAATTTGTATAAAAGCAAACATGCCCCCCAAGATAATTCTGCCATCGTTGTAGTTATAGCAATAGTAGGTGCATTAACATTGTTTGGGATTTCCGTTTATTGTTTCATATATAAAAAAAATATGAAATTTGGTTCAGTTGTAGACCCAAATGGGAACAGCAATGGTGATTTACATGACAATGGTAATGTCAACAGAAGTGGCGACGACAACAACGGCAATGAACGTCAAAACAAAGGAATTGCACCAGCAGATAAAAAGCTAATAGATCTTGCAACAACAAAGTATGTTTACAAGCTTGATATTTTCAAATCTATTTTACAGACTCATGATGATAGATGTTGCCCCATTTGCATATTGCAATTTGAAGAAGAAGATGCAATAACAATGTTGCCATGCAGTCATTTATTTCATTCAAAATGTGTCGTAAGTTTTTGCCAATTAAATGAAACGTGTAATATTCTCTTCTACATGCATGCATATAATACACAATATTTTTTTTCTTTCTTGGAAAACAATGTCTAACTTTAAGTATATCTGACACTTGCTGTCTTACATATTTTTGATAATATACTTTGTACAAATATAGACACCGTGGTTATCTAAACACCAAGCGTCATGCCCAATGTGTAAATTGGATATTGTCATCACCGCATTACAAATTAAACAACATAATAACAATGATACCAACCAAATAAATGAAAAACTTTTTGAAAGGTACTATGCTAGAGAATTTGCGTTCAGAGAAGCCGAAAACTCGAGGAAGAACACAAATCACAGTCACAGTCACAGAAGTGGGGATAACAACAGTAGTGTCTGACGGATACTTTAAGGGTTTTATTCTTTTTGTAAAAAATTTTATTAATAAATCATTATTACTTTTTAATATATATATAGGAGTATCATATAATATATGTATATTAGTATATTGTAACAGCAGCAGTATAGTATTAGCACATCAATAATATTATATAATGCTTTAGTAGCTTATAATAAAATAAGTCTGTAACCTTAAAATATATAACACACGCGTGCTCTCCAGTGGTGGTAGAAGCGCGACATAAATATTATCATATTTTTTATTTTTTTATTATTATTAATAAACAATTGTTATTTTATATCCACATATCTACTGTAGTTGGCACCAACCAACATACCACAAACAACCGGAGTAACATTTACCTACGATATTAGCAAATCTTTTCTAACTTAACACGCAGATTCGCATAGAAGAACAGGAAGACGAATGTCATTGCTGATGGCCGACCAAACAATTGGTATTCTAGGTGGTACAGGGAAAACAGGAAAATGGGCTGTTAAAGCAGCTTTGCAACAAGGTGCAAAGGTGAAGGTTCTTTGTCGCAATCCAGACAAGCTTAAACGCGTTTATTCTACCCTGTGGGAAGATGGTGCATTGCCAGAACAATTAGCGTACGACAAAATCGTTGAAACTGGACGGTTGGTGGTTATCAAAGGGTCTGTACCTATCGGGAAAAAGGGTGAAAGCCAGTACACCGCACCAAGTGATGAGCAAATATCATCTATGAACAAACTCGTCAATGGCTCTACGCATATCTTGAGCTTTCTGGGTATGGATCCAAAAAACATGGTACCAATTTGTAGGCCTGCAATTGAAGCAATAATAAATGCCGTCACAAGCTGCGATATGGTACAAAAACCAAAGATCCTGATCATGTCTTCTATTGTTCTCTTGGACAGCTATGCTCAAGGGAAAGCTGCCTGGGGTTGCTGTGGTTGTGTCGGACGTTTGATGCGTTGGAAAATTCTGCGCAACGTTTTTGACGATATGGAGGCAGCTGAAGAATATGTAATCGATAACCGTAATAAGAAAGGATTAGATGTCACCCTTCTACGCGCCACTGTGTTGAGTGATAAAAAAAATTACTACATGGACTATGCCTTGGCCAAACAAGCAAAATATTATATTGTAAGGGCCGAAGAATTGAAGAAGGTGAAGATGAATGTTGACCGGCAGCACGTTGTACAATGTTTTATGGACGCGGTGGCGCATGATGATAGTGAAAAATTTAGTAATTGTGAATGGAGTATTTTTGATGCCTAAATTAATGATAAGGTAATACTCGCATGCTCTCGAGTTGGGGTTTTTAATTGCAGATAGACTCTGGTGTAAAACATGAAATGATGAGGTGTGTTGTGTCTTGTAGAAGAAGCAGAAATATTTTTGATGAAAAATGTTATAATAATAATTATTATTACACATCGCGTAATAATTAGCACAGGTAATCATCATTGTTGATGCTATTTCATAGTAAACCTCCCCCCGACTTCGTAAAACGGGATTTTTTTGGAAGGATGTAATCCACAAACTTGATAAGGGATAACAATGTAAAAATATTTATACATACTAAACTTTTCTATTCTGAGGCGTTTTATTTTTAATCTCCTTCCTACTCGTGAAGAACGTAGCACGTAGTACCAAATTCATTGTTATGCATATTAAATTATTAAATTTTGTGATCACGCGATGTTTACATGACATTAGATGAAGCCAACTTTTCACGTCGTCTAGAATAAATCACAACATCTTTAAGACTCGGAATCTAGGCAATACGTCTTCTTCTGAGTCCCCCTCACATGAATATTAATCCCAAAGGTAATAAATGTATATGAAAAGTGCAGATCTATTTGAAAATAGACTTCTACAATTTTCACATTTTCCTATTTTTTTTAAATTTGTATACTAAGATATGAATATTAATCACAGGTAACTTACAAAATTTTATTTAACTTATGAGTAAGATACTAACGTATTATATATATGTTTGAATTAATTCATTTTTTTTTTATCGGCGTATTTGCCCTTTTCGCACCCATCATTGCATCTTAAAGCTGTGTGTACTCCTGTTCCCCACCGCTTGGCTCATTTTCTTTGTTTTCACCCATTCCACCACTTTCCATTTCATCAAAACCATTACTTTCAAGAAGCGTCTCCCCCTCATCTTCATTTTTAAGCAAAGACTTTTTCTTGTTATTAAAGCTTGTTTCTTTCATGGCAACATCCATTGTTCTACGCTGGCCATCTGGTAAGACGTGGTCATCGCTACTGTTGCCATATAAAATTGTGAACACATATGCTTTCCAAAGAGGCATATCTGGATTAAGTCTGCCGGTATATTTCAGAGTTAAAAACACACAGGTTTTGTACATTAAAAATAACCCGACTACAATGCTAACACTGTAAAGAACCAAACGCCATAACAATTCCTCATTACTCATTCCTTTTGGTTGAGGCACAGGTATCCCTTGACACACCACAGCTTTCAAAATGGATTGGGTGCCTTCTGGGCAAGTTTTGCACGTACCTGCATTTCTTGTATCAGAAAATGTGCCGGGAAGGCAGTCTACACACACGCCTGAGTTTTCTGGCTGTTGTTCTGCATTCTTTAATGTCAAGTGTGTACCATGCAAAGATCCTTTTGTACCTGGAAAACACCATGGCGAATTAATAAACGCTGTTCCATCAGTTTTACATGTTGCGCCAAAATTACAAAGCATGCCATTAGCCGTACCGCCTGCTACATTTTGACTAATAGAACTTTCAGCGACAACCTGGCATTCAGTACCTTTACCACAATACCAGCCCCCGCCCTTCATATGCGCATAATTGCCTAGAAGTTGCGATGACGTATTTAATACGCATCTTGTTAAACTGCTGTCGCAGAACAGAGCGCCACCATAACCATTACCGGCGGAGTTATTGTACATTAACGTGTTGTGTGCAATAAACGTGGATCCATCAAGAACATAAACTGCTCCACCACCTGTACCAGCAGCAATATTGTTTTTTACAATAATATTGTAGACAATAACTTTACTACTACTATAAAGCATCATTGCACCACCAGAACCTACATCCTCTGTTAGTCCCGTAAGATCTCCACCACTCAAAATTAGATCTTTGAGCATCAGTGTGGCCCCAGCATGGACAGTGAATATACGGTATGGCATGCTAAAGTCTTGTCGATAAATGAGTGGTAAGACACCGTTTTCTTTGCGTGACCCAACTATTTCCAAATTATTGGTATTAAAAATACAAACAGCTGTTTTTTGCTCGTCACCGTTACTGGTGCACTGACCACTAATTTTATGTACTCCACAGTCTTCAGCCAATACAAATTTGCCGTTGATTGGTTTATTGAGGCACCAATCTTCACGTTCTTTAATCCCACTTGCACTTGCTGTTAAGCGAGCATCATATACTGCAACAACAGCGCCGATTTGACACCCAATAATATTTATCGTAAATAGCAACGCAACGATATTCGTTTTCGTAAACATTGTTGCTTTGTACTATTTACTAAGAAACAACACAAACAAACAAAATCGAAAATATATTCAAGATATTAAATGTTATGGCCTATTTATATATCAAACGGCACAACCCAATCGAAAAAGTTCAAATTATAATTTATGGACGTGTACAAACACAATTGCAGTACTGTGTTCTCCCCCTTAGACTACCACCTTTGCAATTCACAACATGGAAACGTATCTATAAATTCCCTTCTTGCATCGTTGCATCAAACAACAAACACTATTGTTGTTATTATAGTAGTGTTATTATTTTTACCGTATTATTATATATATATATTTTATTATTATTACTGTATTTTATTTGTATTATTATTATAATAATACGTAATAATAATAATAAGATCAATTTTTTAATTTTATTATTATTACGTGTTATTATTATTATTATTATTAATAATAGTGCAATAATAATTATTATTTTTCCAGATGATTTAGATTGCTATTATTATTACGCTTTTTGATATTTTAATTGTTGCGTGGTGGTGGTGGTTTTTGACTTCTCGAAATTAATATAGCATTTTTATGTCACCCTCCCTCCAATATCGCATGGCATTTTGTGTCCGTTTATATTGTATTGTATAGGAATATGTACCTGAATTAGCATATAAAACTGGCTAGCTAAATCAGGATTGAAATCTTTTAAGATGTACATAGTATGTAGGTGCACATATCATTACATTTGAGTAGGCGTCTAAATTTGTCCCATTAGGTGTGTACAATGTTTCATACTTTTTTTTCTGCCTGCTTATTTTATAACCAGGTAGTATTGATTTTTTTTTTTTTGATGTGTTAAAATTATCTTTGGATATAATATGGCAATAGCATTGCATTGCTTCGTTTTATAAAGTGAATCGCTTCTCCCCACTTCATTCACTACTTCATTGACCACTTCATGTTGCAATGTATTCCTATTGGGATAAGCATGTGACGCTGAATGACCAACTTGATGTAAGGCTAACATTGATGATGTAACTTGTTGTTATTCGAAGCTCTTAGTTGTGACCTTAAACCAGGTAAAATCAAGTTGGTCATTTAGCGTCAAATACTTATCCCAATAGGTGCTACCTGTAGCCGCAGGTATTACGTTACTCTGCACTTAATAGGGAATATAATTTATATTAGTATATACTAATAAGTAAACACGATCAGCAGGCGAATAGTATTAAAACCAGCCCATCACTTGATGATGCGCGACGCGTGGTGAAATGCATTTTTTTTTTCAAATACAAAAATCCGGAAATTAAATTCGATTTTATAAATTTAAACAAAATGACAAAAACAATAACAAGAATAACAATGGGGCCAAATCTGATCAGATATGGCCCACATGGACACAGCAGGCAAAACAGGATTTGTACCTGTTCCTATCAAAAGCTTTGTTTCGTAGTCTTTTGTTACTATAATAACAATGGGGAAAAATCTGATTCTTTTTTGGATCAGATTTCCATAAAAATGTTCGGGATATATTATTATTATTATTATTTATTATTTTTTATTATTGTTATTATTATTTTATTATATTATTATTATTTTATTATTATTATCATAATAATAATAATATAATAAATTAATAATTAATTAATAATGTAAATGGATACAGGACATCTTTGCAATCTTTTTTGACCGCTTCTTTATAATTAATTAATGTAAATGGATACAGGACATCTTTGCAATCTTTTTTGACCGCTTCTTCTTGGTCGTGGATATTGGGCATCCATTTAACAAGTATTTATCGGCACGCAGACGTATACGAATGGAGCTGTCATCAGTATCGTTTCAGGGCTCCGATGAATACAATGCCTTGCTGTTGGAGTCGGAGGATGTTAGTGAGGAGGTAACAAGTGACTTATCAACACCAACATATATTGGTCGGACGAAAATATGCTGTAAAAAATTTTTCAATATATTTTCCTTTATAGATACGATATTTATTTTTGCACTTCGAATTGGAGTGAGCGGGGGGATATCATATATAATATCAATATACCTAGAGCATGGACGGGCATTGGACTTTTGGCTCTTTGTCTTGTTACTACTAAATATATATTCATACGCCACTGTCATCAAAATGGTGTATTCAATCGTATCGATTAGTAGAAGTAGTAACGACAAGAAAAGTATAAAATTTGTTGACAATGCCACAGACAATGCGAAAAGTGAAACACGGCGCGCACGACATATTGATCGCATCAAATTAATCACGGAATGCGTCAAAAACCTTAATTGTGTAGAAAAACTTTCTAGTGCTAGGCGTTCGTTTGGTCAATATTTGTTTCTGAAAGGAAAATATTATGTAGTTACTATGGCTGTATTGGAATTAATTGGGCACGGATTTCACATAAATACAATACTTTCAATCCAGTTGTGCAAAATGCCTGTGAGAATGACAAGCATTACAACCTTAGTTTATTTGTCTAGTGTTGCGTTTGATATAGCAACTGAAAAATACCTCAAGGAATCAAAATTAATACGGGATCGAAAGATATTATTGAAGGTGTTTGTAAGTCTCTTTAATTTAGCATTTCCGTTAGCTTATATATGGTTTAAATTTCAGTTGCCAATCACAAGTTTTGCTATGATCAAGTTGCTTGGATACGATACTTGGAAAAATATAGCATCATCGAATACTGCGTGGAACAGTCTTGTGCTGCACCATGCAACACGATTCAATAGTAACATCGATATTAAAAATAAAGGTCAACAGGTTGCGTCAATAAATTATTACAACATCAACGATGATTCTGAAGAATTTACAAAAATATATGAAGATCAATTGGATCAATACCCTGCATGGATGCGCACCCTTATTAAAGTGTGCAGGTATTGTGTTGCTACATTCTTTGTAACCCTGTTAGCCATGCAGATTTCAACCTTGATTAATTTTCATGAGATTAACGAAAAATGCAACGATAAACTTACAACTCGGGTATGGGATGCCTGTAAACTACCAGTTCCTTTTTGTGTGAGTTCATTTACCACAAAATCATTATCATCATGCGATTGCGCTGTTTTCATGATGGCAAATTATTCGAAACCCATGCTTCCAGTTGGTATGAATGAGATGTCTTCGTTGCTAGAAGTAGGAATTGCTTCAAGCCAAATTACACATTTGCCTTCAGATTTTTGCGAAATTCATAAAAAATTACAAGTAGTTCGACTGTATAAAACAAATTTAACAAAATTACCAGAAAATATCGGTAAATGTAAAGAGTTGGAAGAATTGTGGACAACTGATAGTAAATTGACATATGTACCAGAGGGCATAACTAAATTGCAAAAACTTGTGCAACTCCGTTTAAACGGCAATAAAATAAAGTTATTACCAGCAAACTTGGGAAACTTGAATTCTATGCTTTCTTTATGGGTGTACAAAAATAATTTAGTAGAATTACCAGAGAGTATTGGGAATATGAAAAGTCTTATGAAGGTGTTTGCATGGAGTAACCGGATAGCAAAATTGCCAGCAAGTTTCACTAAATTGAAACTAAGAGAGTTGATGATCCACGACAACCGAATAACGTCGTTATCAAAAGATTTTGGAGACTTAAAAGAATTGTATGTACTATACATTTGGAACAACCGCCTGCTGTCGCTACCGAATAGCATGAGTAAGCTCAAGCGATTAAAATATATCGACATCAGGCATAATTTCATCACAAAAATGCCATCTACAACAAACTGGAAACCTTTTTATTTTCTAGCGGCATCAAATCCAATTTGTGCCGAAGGATCATATTCGTTTCCGAATAAGTTAGAACGCATGAAAAATGAAGAAATTTGCGAAGAACAATGTGGAATTGACTGCACAAAGTCTTGGCTTGTGGATTCTACAACACGAACAACGTGTGAAGATAATGATCAAATGTACTCATTTGCAAAACATTACGGAGAATTAGATCCAAATGATGCACCAGTTCCGAATGCAGGGTGCAACACAAAAAAATGCGACTACGGCAATGGGAGGTGTCCTCGTCAGTAGTTTATGTTACGACACTTGTACTTATTTTTTTTTTACCTTGTGTAATATGTAGAAAGAAAAATGTGTATCGATTCTTATAACAATATATCTAGCGTAAGAATTATAATGTGTGTGTGAGTAAAATACAAAAATTAAAATATCAGTATGACAGTATGATGTACGCGGTTTTATACGTTTACACTTAATTATTAACTTATTAAAAAATATACGCCAATAATTATGCGCGTATTATATTTTTATGTACTCTCATGATAATTCCTACCTCTCTCTATGGAATAAAATAACTGAGTTCCTTTAATCGTATTACGAGATATGTATATGATATATGCATATGATAAGTTGTCATATATATGTGTATCAATTAGAAGTAATACGAAGTATATATGTACCTCGTAAAAAAATATAAAAAAAATATATAATTAATTGCCACTATATTCAATAAAAACCACGAGCCTTTTTTATCATATATACAAAAATACGAGATCGGTGTAACGTTAAAAACATTTTTTTACAAAAAATTATATCCCATGCACTGGTACAAAGTCAAATCGATATATGAAAACTTATTTCATATTAAAAAGTATGTAAACCGCCCCACCCATCGCCATAAACAATGTAATGACACCAACATATTTTTGGTGCGACATACTGCCGACTGGTACATAGACAGCAATAGGAACAACCTTCCCTTGCATTTCGGCAATTTTCCATTCATTAAAATTATTATTATTAGAATCATTACCACCATCATTATTATTACATGTGAAATATGTGCCCTTAGGCAAAGAAATAGTTACATTATTATAGTGCGTTTTCCAACTTGCTGCTTGATATCGTAAATGGAACGGTACTACAACTTCAAATACCACATCTAGTATAATCTGATTGCTTTCTTTGCGTCGTGTAATATGTACATTGTTCTGTGGTACCTCTAAGCCGATAATGTGTTCCTCTGATACAGCCGCAGGCTTTTCAACATCTATTGATTGTACTAGTGCATGAGGGGTAACACCTCCAAACGGTTTTTGCATTCTTAATTCATCTAAATCGTAATACATAAACCGTGAAACATTTTCAACCAGCAAAAACCGACACTTATCTATGCTATCGAAGCCGTTTGTTATTGCACCCACTACTAATGTAGTCATTTTCCGATGATACCCCGCCCCAGTTACATTTCGTTCAATACGACCAATGAATTCCAACGTATCACTTCTCTTTGCGTTAGGCAATATCGGAAAAACTCCACCACCACTATCCAACGCACTTGACGCTGCAAACAGTGTCAATACATATACCAATAAATATTGTACTTGGCATCCACAAAACCCTTTCTTCCCTGCATTCATCTTCAACAACAATCCGTTATTTATAACAATCTTCTTTGATTCACCAAATTACCATAGCATACAAATATAGGTATACATTGTGTAATATTGTTGTGTTG
>JACKZZ010013787.1_pt1 | contig 22984 bp, 21 predicted proteins | sample 8027871 | NCBI WGS metagenome assembly JACKZZ01 (sample SAMN15724774, study PRJNA655200) | protist metagenome | isolation source: fluorescence activated cell sorting (FACS) single amplified genomes of... | place: USA: West Boothbay Harbor, Gulf of Maine | collected 2000-07-19 | reverse complement strand
AGGAAATATTTATATAGAAGGAGAAATAGAAAATAGCAATCTTTTAAATTGTATCTGATTCCGATCCTGAAACTCTCGATGATGATTGATCATCTATCATTGATATTATTTCAAGAAAAATATCTCCTCGGATTATTGCGAATGAATCGAGAAAAAAACAGAAATTCCAGGACCAAAATCCTTATCATATATTCTTTCACCTCACCCTCCCAATTGTATGTTTCCTAGACGACTACACGAAACGAAAACAAGACGAAAACAGATTCAATCGAATTCTATATTATGATGAAGATCTGAATGACATGATCGATGATGATGACTGAATCTCAGACCGAACCTTTGACATACTTGAATCATATATACCCTGCCACACATCCATGATTGGCATTGAACAGAAAGAGAGACTCCCTAAGATTGTAAAAATTGAGATTAATATTGATGGATTGATGGAGATGATGAATTTTTTGACGGATTGATGGATTCAGGGCCTTGAATTTTTGACGCCATGCTCTGGCATGGAAAGAAAGAAAGAAGTAGGAGATGATGATGAGAACATCTGAAAGAATGATAATAATAGAAAGAAATCAATGCATAGGATGAACATGATAAAATTATTGCGATGGTTTCCAATTCCATATCTGCAGCTGAAGTCCAAGGAGCATTGTTGGTTTTTTAGGATCTCACAAGCGAATTGATTTTTCTGATTCGAATGTCTGCGTGCAACTTTTTGCGCATCCATGTTATGAGATTGTTTCGGTCATACTAGTTTTTGTGTTTCGCGCTAGCGTTCTGTTCGGCTGCTCCCTCAATATCGTAGCCTACGGGAAAACTTTCTTCCACGAAGCACATTTCTTCGATTGTTCGCAGCGTTACAAGTGGTGATGACTGCACGCGCCGAGAGCGGAGGATGTAGTCAGAAAGCCGGCGCTTGAAGTTCTCGAATTCTAGAATGACGTGGTCCAACCGCGCCTGCTTGCTGGCCAATTGGGTGTGGTACGTGTTGTCTTTCTGCTGGTAGATACCCTCCATCTCCTGCACGTTCTCCTGTCGTACGAGGGCTTCCTTCTGCAGTCGCATCCTCTCCTTCTCCAGTTGCCGCACCTTCTCCACCAGGTTCCGAGCTGCGCGCTCCGCGGTGTGCAGCTTCTCCTCCGACTTCTGTAGATCTTGCTTCAGCTTCAGCCGCTCTGTTTCGCTGACCCCGAATTTTTCTTCCAGCAGAAGTTTTTCGTTTCGCAGCTCGGAGAGTCGCCCGGCGGCGTCGTTGTTGCGCTCGATGAGCCGGAGGTCCTGGACATACTCCAAATTTTTCGCCTCTATCAAATGTAAAAGTGTCTGGGTCTGGAAGAGTCATGCTGTTTTTGCATGACACAGAAGGTCTGGCATGGAAGCTCTAGCATCACAGGTCTCGAGAACCTTCCGCAATGCCGAATCCGCATGACAAGTCCCCTATTTTGCTGGCAAAAAGTGGGAGCTTTTGCTACGTATGCATGAGAGACTTTTCTGTGTTCTGAAATATGCATTACAAGTTGCAATCTTCCAGACCCAGACATTTTTACATTTGATAGCCTCCAGGCGTCGACAATCCTCGTCCATGCGGTCCAGCCGACGCTTCGTTTCGGCTTGCAGCGCTTGCGTGTGCGCGAGTTCTTTTTCGCGAACCTGGAGCGCGTACTCGCACTGCTCTGCCTTCTGTCGTTGCGCAACAGCGTCGCCCGCGGCTTTCTGCCAATTTTCCACCGCTTCGTGTTTGTCGCGTATGCATTGCAAAACCAAAAGTATCGTACTCGTATAAATGCATTATTTCCACCTCAGCTAGCATGTGAAATAAAATTTTTAATGCGCATGTAGCTTAAGAAAAGGATTTGTAATGCATGACTGCAATACGAGTACTATACTTTTGCACACGATATCGCGCAGCGAAACCGCAATTTGCTTGGACAGTTCTTCGTTCACGAAGCGTAGGTCAACCACCTCCTGCAGCAACTCATTTTTGTCACGAATGTACCCCATATGAGAGTGCACAAGAGGACTCCATCCCCGTCATCCCTAGTTGTATGGCGTGTTGGCCCGCAATTATAGAAGGTTTCATCAGCTATGCTAGCACGTAGCCTGTGCTGCGTGACAAGCTAAACATGCGCGGACTGCGACTGTAGTCTGCAGTATTTTTTGGGCTTCGTTCACGCCAAAACAAGGCGGTTTTTTTTTTGCACAATTACAAATGAGGGGGAACAAGGGGAGTTGTTGCGCAATGTCATAACCCCGGATGGTGCGCGTCTTTGGAGGGGGGCCAAAATAATCAGGGGACCGTGCGCCACCCGGCCGGAAAGAGGGCTTCGGGCCGTCTGCCAGTCGCGCGTTCTGGTGCAGTGTCTGGTACGACGGCAAGCCATAGTTGTGAAGAGTCTGCGGCGAGGACTGCGGTCGACCCAATGATCCGAACGACCGCATGTAGGCGCCTTCCTTCAAATAGTGGTCCAAAGCGTTGGTGGCGGCCGAGTCGGCTGGAGACCGCGGGGACGAGGCAAAACTGCGAGAGCGCCGCCCGGGTAACATCATGTATCCGGGATCTTCTGGCGGCGACGAAAGCCGCGTAGCACTTGTAGCGGTCCGGGCCGAACGCTCGAGCGGATCAGGGACGGCTGCTCGTGAAGATGCGCCCGCCATTTCCCCCTGCTCCGTCCTCTGAGTTAAGGCTTGCACTTGCTCCTCCACTTGTTCGCTGCTTGCAACTGCAGCGGCCGTGGTCCTCTCCGCACCGACCTCCACCGGCGATGAAGTGCTGGGGTTGACGATCGCCACATCAGAATTACAATTAGTGCGAGGCCGTCCTTGCGCTACCGCTTCCACTAGCGGAATGGCGTTCTTGATGATGTTCACTCCGGACGAGATCACTTCATCGTTATTATGGGGCACACGTTGTTCCGCCTGAAGTACAACAGCTGCCTGCTGCGACGAGTTTTCCACCTGTTCAACTAGCGTGTCGGCATAATATGCGCCGCTTCGCTGCAACGCGTCGCCCTCTACTTCCTCTCTACGCACACCGCGAGGACCGCCCACTTCTACCTGGCGAGGAGGCCCTTCTTCGTGGTACAACAATTCCACTCGTGCCCCCCCGGGCCGCAAGTAGTCCGGATACAGGGTTCGCAGGGAGTCATGCGCGTATGCACTGTTTGCGGCGGTTCCGAAGGTGCTCGTGGTCGTCGTGTAGTGCCGCAAATCCCCAGTGGGGCGACGCGGCGGGGCATAGTGTGTTTGGGAACTTTTCCGCGTGGCGCCGCCTGTCTCGGCGTCGACGATCGCGTCCATCACGCGTGATGCTGCGTGGCGGCACAGGTGCACGATATTGTCTTGCGCTATCCTTCCTGGACGCGCCGCTGCACCGGCCGTCACCGAACTTGCTCGCTTTTTCGCCGCCGCGCGCTTGTGCGGTGGCACTTTCGGATACACCATCTTCGCACAGAAAACAACTACGCCTTAGTCGAGAACCGAGGAGCGACACAAACACTGGGCAGTTTTGATGAGGCACGGTTCGCGTGCTCGTGGTCCATGTGCTGAGTGCTAAAGATGAATCCGGGTGGGAAATAAAAATCTGCAACTATCAAAGGCCCGGGCGACTCATCATTATTAAACGAGAACGAGAAGGGAGCAAGGCCGAGCCACAAGCGACGCGATTGCCGTACACTCACATCTGCCGGTTGGAGTTGCCACGAGCATCTGCCAGTTGCATTTCCATTTGCCACGAGCGAGCTTGTACGCAATAAGCGAAGATATGCGTAAAAATACACGTGATTATAATCTTCTCTAATATTCTTTGTCCTTGTCCTTTTTCTTCTACCCTTTACCTCCACTCCTCTTTGTGTTTATTCGCTCGGCCTCAGTGTCAATACTTCCACATAAGAGTAAGGATGTGTATGTGTAACAGCAACACCAGGATCAGGAACAATTCTAGTAGCATGGTACTATACTTCCATTTCGGTAGGTGTCATAGGACTAGCAATCAGGGACGAGTAAGTAGTTGTGAGAGAGACAATACATTGGTGAGTTTTGTTTTTGTGTCACATCACAAGCGAGCCGTTCGATGAAAAAGCGTTTATATTAGCAGCCTTGATCATGTTCCGCATTGTGGAGGCAGATTCTGCGATATTTTGTGAAGCCTCTGTGGTTGGCAAAAAGAACGCGCTTCGGCGGATATTTTGCAGAAAACAGGTCAACAAGTACAAAACTTTTTTTGTGGAATACAAGTCATCATCGAGCTCGTCGTCGTCCGAGGAAGAGCCCTCAGTTCTTGATGTGTTAATTGCGCGATCGTCACCACGACCGTGTGAAGATTCAGAAGTCTGGGCAGTATGCTGATGTTTCTCCTGGTTTCTGTGGATACCCTTTTCTGCAGCGGCACGAGGACCAGAGCCAGACTGTACACCGCCCTCCACATCGACTCTGTCTCCTCGCGCGACCACCACCTTCTGGTCGAACTCGCAGGCGTGCAAAAACTTCTTGAAACTTACCACGCTTCCAAACCCGTCGCGCGAAAGCAGGCGGTGGAGAGCCTGCATCTGGGACCAGGTCATAACATCGCTCGGGTCCAGCTTCTCGAGGACGAAGTCTTCTTGTTTGTTGTGCGAATGCGAAAATAACGGGTCGTCTTGGTCATTCGCTCTTGCGTGCTCTTGTCCACCGACGTCCTCGGCCGGGCTCGTCTTTCCGCTGGTCGCTTGTTTCTGTCTGCTCAAAGTTGCACCAGTTTCATTTGTTGTTCTCTTCAAGAAATACAAGTAAGTCTGCCGCCCAGGTTTGCTAGTGCTTGAAGACGAAGAAGGTTTTTCTTTCCTCATCCTTTCGCCGCTTGTTTTTCGTGAGGTGGAAGGAAAAGGAATACCACCACCTCGCGCAAATTCAATCAGGTGTTCTGCTTGCGAGCAGTATGCTGGAAAGTGACAAATCTTTAAATCTTCGTCCTGCGAGCTGCAAGGCGCCAACCGAGCCAACAGCAGCCAATTTTCCTTTTTCCCAGAGAAACGCAAGTTTCTATATTCAGCTCGGGGGGATGCAAATAAGAATAACACGATGCTGTAGTTTGTTACTGTACCCACATCAACAGCGAGAGCAATATTGCTATCTCATTGCCAGCTGCCGCGGTCGTGTCGTACTTCGCAACAACGAAACTTTTGTATCGCAAGATACCTCGCGGGACGTCGGCGCAGTTAGTGATACCATACATAAAAATAGTGGCTGTCGAAGAGTATGCATGGTATGTAGAAGCTTGTGCTTGTTGGACAAGCCACAGACGACGAGGAAAGATCGGATGAAGATTGTCACGTGCGTATCCGGTCCAGGGCGCGATCCCGCTGCAGATGTTCTTCTGTCGTCCCGTCAGTAGTCACATCTACCTGAGTATAGCTATGCGGGTCGTCCAACTTCGCGGGTAGTTGCGTGATTGGGGGTATTATCTTCTTCGCGGCGCTCGTGGTCGTTCCATTGTTCCCACGTCCAACCCCGGGCGCCCCGGTTTCAGCGCCGCCTCCAGCTCCGGCGGCCGACGAGCCGGGCGGGAAACAAGGATTGTAACGATATCAAGCCAAAAACAAGATGATGAAGTGCAGAATTCGTTTTGATTTATTGCAGTACCATGCACCACGACGTCCATTTCTTGCAGCAAGTAAAAGTACTATTTATTTCTGCATGACCAAGGACAAGTTCAAGTAGGCAGAAACAGAATGAGAATGTGTAACAAGAATTTGTTTGCCAGATTCAGCTGGATACCGGATTCGCATTCAGAACAAAGGCCTGCATGAAATCCGCTCGGATCTGCGCGAAGGTTCTCTCGCCCGGGTTTATCATGAGCCGCATGAAGGTTTCGAGGTCGTCGAGCAGCAAAAACCCGGTTTGGTGCCGGTCCAGCCCCAGGAGGACGTAGAAGTGCAAAAAGTGATCGACGCTGTAGCAGAGCTATGCATCGCAAAAGGATCGCACTAGTAGTAATCGCAATCCAAATTAAGTAAGTAGGTAGCTTAGAAGTATGACAGATGAAATCTGTCATGCTGAGTTTGCTTTGAAAGGAGATTTGTCTTGCATACCTTTCCTGCGATACTTTTGCACAGGATAAGAGCACTTGGTCGAGTTCGTCCATGTCTTCGACGGAGCGAAACAAACTGGTTGGCTGCATTATGCATTGCAAACGTATTGCGTTTCCGTTTGCGCTCCCTCGTACTATATCAAAGGCATGCAAATAAAGACAAATGAATCTCTATCGAAAGCAAAATCGGCATGCGAAATTCCATTTGTCATGATCCTGGTGGTGACCTGCCTTCCTTGTATTCATTGCAGTTCCTCGTCTTCCTCCTAGTACAATACTTGTTTTGCAATTCATATGCGTTGAGGAAAATTTCAAAAGCTGCTCCAGGGTGCAACGTGGTTCCTTCCGTCGTAATTTGGACATTGCCTGCTCCGCGGAGAAACGGGCACCCATTTTCGGTAGTTTATAGAAGAAACGAGCGCTTTCCCGCTTGGTGTAGGTCTAGGTTAATGTTTCTTGTTTCAAGAATATCGAGAATAGCACGGGTTTTTGGTGCATTTACGAAAGGAGCATCAGGTCACTCTCCTTCATACCGCGAGTGCAATACGGCCTTAGCAGCTGGCTAAATGAGTCTGAGTCTGTCGTATTTGCAAGATCGTTTGCTTCTGCTTCTGCTTCAGGTGGGGGCGACTTTTATGCCTACTTTGCTTACTGTCTTAATCAGCTCGCTGCATCTGTGGCGTCGGGCGCACGTTCTAGCATCATAAATTCCAAATCGAAATCCAGCAGAGCTACTCTCTTTTCAAGCACTTTTCTTTAGGTAAAAAGTATGCAATTGTTGACGGAGGTTGTCTCCTGATCTCCACGATGCAAGTGACGATCACTGACCACGAAGAAAATATCCTGCCTCCAAGGAAAATGAACAAGTCGCAGAAGAGAATGGAACAAGAGCAGGACAAATGAGGCGCCAGACATACACACAACTTCTTCAAGTCGGGAGCTGCCTCTGACAAGACCGGCGTCTTACTTGAAACGGCACTACTGCTCGCGAACAATCCAAGTATGCATATAACAGGCAACCCGTCTGTTGGACATGGAAAGAAACTTCCAGAGACAATTTCGTTTGTACTCACCGAAGCAAACGAAGAAGTTACGTGAACGATGTTATCATGCATCATCTGCTTGGTTGGCTCGCTTTTACAGCGTCTGCGTCGATCTTGATCTTCGTCAGCTATCTTGCTTGGACTGCATCAACATCTTCATGGATCCATCGACATCTTGTTGATTAATTGTACTCTGCTAAGATGCAAAACATGCATACAGGTACATATTTGTACTTATTTCATGTGCGTACCCGAGTGTGCTAGAGGTCTTGTTTGTGGTCGAGATGATCGACTTTATTCGCTGCCGCTGGGAGTAGTCGTTGGATGCCTCTTTTTTATCATTATCGTAAGCTTCTAGAAATATCCATAATATGCGTAGTCTTGACCTCCCGGCCCCGCGAATGAAGATGCAGATATTCATTATGGCTTTGTAGGGCTAGGGTCTAGAAACTTAGAGAACCCGTATGCGTATCTGAGAAACTTAGAGCACCCATATCTGAGAAGCGAAATGCGGAAGTCGTTACACGCCCTGAGTTTACTGCGTTCCTGTCAGCGTGGAGGTTTTATTGATGTGCTTGCGTACTCTAAAAATATTATATCGTGATTGGTGTCTGAAGATTTTCCCTTGGCGTTTCAGTTCTTATTCTGCTTCTGTATCTGTTTATGCGAAAATAGAGCTACTTATACGTTGACTATGCTTTGTGTATACTTGAAGATTGCTAGATATTCGAGAAATCCAATTTTGACTGTTCTGTTTTTAGGTAAAAGTAAAACGGTTTGGCACGTTCATAGTGTGCACTTTTGGTATTTGCAACAGACACTGACTCTGATACTGAAACGAAAGCGAAACAAATACTTTTATAAGCGATTTTTTTTCTTGGTTTACCTATTCATCAGCTATCAATCTAATCCTTCTTCGTCGACAATCGCTAAAAATCGTTGTTGTTTTTTTTCATATGTTGATCGTAATATGTTGCAGATAGATGTTCTTTGCAAGAAATTAATATTATCAGTTTGTCATTCTTGATGAAGGTATTTTGCATACCTCCAAAGAGGAGGTAGTTAATGTAGTTACTGTTACAGCTAGGAAGATAGATATGCGTAGTATTTTGCTAAAAGCGAAAAAGAGAAAGACAAACATCTGTTCTGAAATAAAGAGTTTGTTTTTTGGAGATGAAAGTTGTCAGCAGAGAGGAGAACAAGAAGAGCGATCCAGTAGAAGTAGCTGCTCATGTTCTATTCGGAGCACCACGGGAGTTAATATGCAGCTGATCCGCCGCAATTCAAACCCGTTTATTCGCTTCATCATCGGTGTATTTCTAGGGATTGAACGACAACGGCATCCAGTCGGGTTTTCCGCAAGCCCGGTAGATGTGCGGAGCGAAGTCGAGATCCTTGTCTTTGATCCCCGTGTTTTCCATCACGTTGCGGTTGCGGTAGGGATATGCATCGCAAATATGTCTGGGTCTGGAAGGATAATTCGAACTTGTGATGCATGTTGCGAATCGTACCAAAATCTGTGTTGCGTGACTCTCAAAAGGTGCCCATTTCTAGCCATGCTGAGGGGGCATTTGTCATGCAGATCAGGCATCACCAAGGGGCTGCAGATCCTGTGATGCTAGACCCGGCATTCCAGACTTGGTGGAGCTTGGAAAAATTGCGTCACAAATCTCGGAATCTTGCAGACCCAGACAATTTGCATTTGATAAGGGATCCCAGGTCATCACACAGGCGAGAAACGCGTAGTAGATGCCAAACCCGCCGTACATTCATTACAATGAAAAATGCCCCCACCCCCGAACTTGGGAGCATTTGTATTGCAAACCTTTCCAAGAGAAACATCCGCCCTCTTGCATCTAGCAGCATCACAGATCTCCAATCGTGAATAACGAAAATTTGTATTGCAAAAGATCCCTGCAAGAGCGGCGCTTGTCATGCAAGCAATGCTATATACGCTCAGACTCTGCATCACAAAGATGCGTATTCCTTTCATGCATGACAAAAAGTTTTCATTTGGAAACTTCGCATCACAAATCATTGGGGGTGGGGGCATTTTTCATTGTAATAACATTTTTCGCATCTTCTGGCGCCCGCCGCGTTCGATCTGCCACATGAACTGCCCGACCAGGTCCCGCCAATTTTTCAGGGCGCCTATAGAGGGGAAGTGCGTGACAGCGACGTATTTGGGTACTGCTGCTACTAGCCCTGAGAGACAGACATCGTCATGCGCCCTCGCATGCGGTCTAGTACTGGAGTGATCTAATTTCATTCTGGTGCACTTTCTTTGATGTCCATGTGGATGTGCATCAGAAGAAAAGTTGCAGAGGTGATGAATCCGCATGACATCAAGTTGGCTCTTTTCTGAAGACTAGCAGCAGTCGGGTTCGGGAAGATCACGCACTTCCCTTTCGTAGCGCTGTCTTCGTTGAAGTGGATGCCGCAGGTAATAATCAGGTATGGCACACTCAAGCGTTACATTGATCGCCCTTATATGGTTTGTCATGCAAAATGACCACCACCCACAGGGACAGGCAGCCTCACAATTCGCATTCCCACGATGCAATTAGTTCGTGTGACAAGCTTTCCACGCTCTAAATAGCATTGAAATTTTTATACATGATCGAGTTGTCTATACTCAAAGCAAGACGTCGCACAAGCTTGCCCCTCTGGCTTGTTTTCCTTTTGCTACAACTATTTTTTTATTACAATACATGACCAAATCGTACAGCAGCGATCTATGTAACGTTGGAGAGCCCCATACCAGGTACGAGGCCAGATCGGTGAGCAGAAAGATCAGGGTGTAGACGAGGTAGTCGGCGCGCAACCCAACTTCTGTGCTCTCCACGTCGTGCCGTAGGTATGAAAGTAGTGCACATTAGCTCCCCCCGGCAGCAGCTCACAATACGACCAAAAGATGTGCACTGAAGGAGCAATTATTATTTATCATTAAGACCACAAGGGAACCAATGTTGACATCAATGGATGCACCGGGCGCTGCAGCACGTAATACGACTACGACATTGTCGATGATGATTTGAATCTGATGGCCTCTAAGCCTTAGATTGTGACAATCCCTGACCCTGTGCGATTCACTCCTATGTATTCTTTTGAATAATGAATTTTTTATGCACGATCAAATGGGAATTAATAGCAAGACCAATAGCTGTAGTTCTGCTTGTGTGGGCGGTGCTTTATCCCGCAACTACGAGCTATGGGTTATGCCGTGCTAGAGGAAAGGGCAAGCACCTGGAATTCGATTTTTGTGAACTTGTAGGCGTAGAGTAGAAAGGAGAATAGAGCAGGAGAGTTCATGTGCACTGTCATAGGGGAAAGCCTGGGTAGAACGACGCGTCACCGACTAGCCCCAGGATCGGCGAAAACAGCACTACGGAGGCAGTGAACAGACGAATCATCATGCGCAACTGAAACCGCTGAAAGTTCTCCTGCTGCACGAATTCCAGCATGGCGCGGGCCTGTTTTGGGGAAAAAAGGGATGATGATGATCATGATGCTGCTTTGCATCGCATTGATTTTTACGTATAATCGCCTTCACAGTATATATTCCCAGCATTTTCATTTTGCTTCTGGTGCTTTGCCGTAGTTTTTGTGGAAAAGCACAAAGATGAGAAAGGACCAATGAAAATGAATTAAGGAAGGCCACAGAATTAGAATAATGAATTAGTTTCATGAATAACACATGATTTTTTTTCGCTGCATCAATTCTAGTACTTACCCGGGTGAGATCCGCGACCGAGACGGGGTACGGGGTTTTCCGGCCCGGGATCACCATGAAGGGCTCCAGCCGGGGGACGTTGGTGGCGATGATTCGGTGATTCGCGAACTGAAAGTTACGGTTGTAGCGCTGCACGGTACCGTCCTCGTTCAGCGTCGTCGTTTCCTGTTCCTGTTCGTCGTTTATCCCTCGCGAAAACGTCGTCCCCAACTACACGCCCAAGCCAAAATCAAGAGAAACCAAATAGCGGTCTGCGAGACATGAATCGCAATCGCCAAGAAGAAGGCGACATTCAGTACTTTTACTTTACAGATATGTGAGATTTTTTTCTTTGAACATTTCCAACTGTCGAGCGGAAAAATCCGGCGAAGCCATCGGGTTGAGCGAGCCGCGGTTCATGCTTTGTTTCGTGTCGCGACTGGGTGACCTTAGATGAGACCGACAACACCCGGGAAGGATTTCATTCATGCAACAATGCGTGAGCGTGGGAGACTAAGTAGAAAATATCAGGCATTTGAGGGCCGTCAAGACTCTCCGGGGTGGTAGGTAAGCATCTTGGTCCGGGACCGGCGAGACCATCTTTTATTTTGGACGAGGCGGGTTTATGTTTAAGCAAGTGCATGTTGACAGACTTTTTGGAAGGCATTATGCAAAGTTGCGTGACGAGCATGTCGCACTCTGGTGGCAGGGGGTGGCGGGGACGTTTTCACAAAGGATATCATCCAGCTCAAAATTATCAATGTTCATGACGTCGTCCTCCGCGTACCCTTATGCATTGCAAAAAGTATCGTGCTTGTTGAGACTTAGATAATTTCAATTACACCAATTATGCATCATCAATGTGCTGCTTTGAGTTTTTTGTATCTATTTTCATCTTGAGCATGCAAGCTTTTCATGCAATTCACACTACGAAGTAGTACGATGCTTTTGCTTTTACACAGGATAGTCCGATGGAAATTTTGTGACATCCAGATCGCCATCAACGCGTGAATAAATGAGACTGTAGGTAGACGCATAGTCTAGTGCTCCTATATGACCAGCATGCAATATTTACCAATCTGATATTTATGGATTGGCATCTGTATTCTGTTCGACCCTAAGTCTTGAACTGTCCCGCGAGCTGCCGCTGTTCTTTGTCGTCTTTGTACTTCTAGTCTGTCTTCTTATAAATACGAAAAATATAAAGTAAACAAAAAATCGTGCTGCATGAGCAGGTTCACAGATTGATGTTAGGTCATGTTCATGGCGATTAGGTGCTTTTTGTAGTGGTGGATACTGCATCCTTGCTGGGCTTTGCCTTCTTGGCCGCTTTCGGTGCGGCACCCTTACCGCCCTTGCCTTTTCCCTTGCCTTTCCCTTTACCGCTGGACGAAGGCTGTAGTGGGTAGTGAGTGGGTCGATGCTATAGAAGGAAATACTAGGTACGTGTTAAGTTTGCACTGCGATCGACGAAATTATCTGAGATGAAAGAAGAGCAACATCATCCATCGTCGTCTAATTCAACTTCTTGTCATAAGTACTTTGCTCTCCTCATCGGCAGAAGGAGTCGGCTCTCCTGCGTCGGCGCTGGGCAGCTCCCCGGCGGAGCCCGGCCCGGTCTTGGATTTGGCGTTTTTCTTCGTTCCCACGACCGACGTTGCCTTGGCCTTTGCGTTCTGATCGTTGCTGGTCATGAAAGGATCGGTTTTCAGGCTTTTCAGGGCCTGCCAGTAGCTCGTCGTCTCGTACTGTGCGTAGGACTGACGGCATCGGAAGAAAACACTGTTGCACTGGAAATTTATGATGCATAGAATGGAGCATCAAAGACGCATTTGTCTTGCTACGCATACGAGGCGCTTGTTTTTCCCTTCGGAAGTACGCATGTCAAGTTTTCTTATCTGTCATGTGTAAACGAACTTGCAATGCAAATTTTGCAGAATAGTCCTTACAGTGAAACATTTTTTGCTCACGATAGACGGGGGACCGAAACCATGGTCGCGGTTTTGCCGAAGCTGTTCTGCGAACTTACCTTCTTCACGATGGATGAATTTTTCTTTACCACGTTTGTCTATCCAACTGCAAACAAGTGCCCCTCCCGCAGCTTTTTTTGCACGGACATGTCAATGATACGAAGTTCCGATTTAGGACGGCGTGCTTTTCCGGGTGATGCCTTTGCTTGGAAGCGGCATGAATCAGAAACCAGCAACAGGCTCTAGCTCTGGATGCATGCATCCCATCAATCGTCTGCTGCAACATCAAAGTACTTAAAAGGGGTCGTGGCCTACCAGACACGAAAATATCATATATATAATTTTAATTGCCTGACTTCGGAAACATCAACATAAACATTCATGGTTCGCTGCGATTCTGTTCAATAATAGATCCAATTTGCAGCTGCATCGCCATCGCAAAAACTAAAACAAAAAAAAGGCCAGCATGGCACAGCAACAGTGCTGGCGCTTTTCGTGCAAGCAAAGACAAGCGCTGCTGCTCCCGTCCTCGCCTGGGATTTTCCTGGTCAGACCACTTCTTGATCTTGTTTTTCAGGCGGGGCACTTGTCACGTGGGGATACCGTAGACTGCTTCTTCATCATCATCTCGTCACCCTCTGCGCCTTCGACCTCCAGCAAGGTGGACCCGCCCTGGGCCACCTCGGCAGAGGCGGCAATCACTTGCGCGCCGTCTTGCTCGCCATCCATGGCGAGCCCGGTGACAAACTCCGACCGTCGCTGCAACTCCGACTTGCGCGAGTTGATGCGCGCTACCGCCGATTTACGGCCAATATCCGACAGCTTTTTCGCAAACTATGGGACTCTCAATTGTTACATTCTCAACTGTTACATGAATTTGTCATGCAAAAGCACCACCATCATCGTCATCCTCACGATCAAGCAGCTCCGCATGACAAATTTGTGAAGGCCTAAACCGCACCTAAATCTGTGCGAAATTTGTAATACTACACGTGCAACCTTCCTCCTTCCACTTTTCCAGTTCGTGCATCACAAGTTCATGTAACAGTTGAGAGTGTAACAGTTGAGAACGCCATACAAACTCCTCGGCTGCTTGCTCGTCCTCGTTCACGGTGCGCTCGTATTGAGAGGAAAAATCCCCCCTCCCCATATCGAAAAGGCATGTTTCCGAAAATTTCAATTCGTCTTGCTGATTTGAGAACGCAAATCACGCCTGTCTTGCAAGAAGACAACTCCACAGGCTCTGCCGCATTATGCAAGCGGTTTGTGATGCTGTTGGACCTACAGCATGGTCGTTTCTCATGCTAAGCGCCTAGGCCAAAAGCTCCCTACTCAGGATTGGCAGGAGCCTGCAGTCTTCTACTGCAAGACAAACCCGATTTGTATACACAAATCCTGCATCAGAAACTTCCTTTTGATAGGAGAGGGGGGATTTTTCATCGGGATAGCTCGTGCTCGAGGCGGGCTTCCTCCGTTTGCGCGTCAAAGTTGTACATCCAGGTAATCTATCCTGCGCAAAAAGTATCGCGCTCGTTTGTTGTTTCAATATTTCAATGAAATGAGAAAGAGAAAGATAGAATTTTTTTTTAAATACAAAGCACAAACCTAAAACAGCGAGAAAATTCGGTAGCGTGGACATCAGATCGGAAATGGCGGCGATCCAGGCTCGTCATTACTGATTTTCGCGGTTCCAGTTCAACAACAAAAATATGCAGATCATTTATATTTCTGAATGTAAATTAAAATTATTTTCTAAACGAGATTTATTTCTGCCAGGCAGGTACAACTTTTACCATTCGATTTGTACGTGTACGCGAATATTTTTGCAATGCATAAGATCGCTGTTGCGACGTCGATACGATTGAATTTACGGTTGATGTTCGCGATCGTGCGGAAGACCTTGAACTTAAACGGGAGGAAATGCCCTTCTCAAATAACACATGGACTGCTGTTTTTACGTACATCATGGCCAATCCTGTCTGTTTATTCTATCTTGTGATGCTAGAAAATACGTAGCAAAGGCGGCATGATGTTGCGCTGGTGTCTACCCCAGCCCCTGCTCCTGCCTCTTCTACGATTACAAATTTCGAACGAATTATCGTGGTGCTCTTCAGCGCGTCATGCGATCCAGCTTAACTATATAAATGCTTACTTATCTTCATGCGGAAACTGCAACTGGTAGCAACTTTGCGCGACTACAAATCGCCAAAAAGAAGGCCGCAACAACAGTCGATGTGATGTGTGATCAATTACCATAAAGGATGAAGTCCTTGTGGATCTTGCCCTTGCTTGCGTCCAGTTTCATGTTAAAGCAATGCCATTCTGCACTGAAATTCACGCCGAAGTGCAGGATGTCGTAGAAGAGATCTTTGATAACAATGATGGCAAACGAAGAGGGCGACAGCTTCAGTAGCGCGCCGCGCCCGTAGGCGTAACGGTACAGATCAAGGATACCTGTAATTTTTTCGAAGAAGTAGTTTTTTGTCATTGTCTCCTCGTCCACGTCGGCAACCGGAGATCATACTTTCTTGACACAGTACGTGAATCGAACGCTTTTTCCGCATTTGCATGACCAGAAACGGTGCCCTCCACGACCAACATTGCTGATATTGATTATTGCGTTTCTACTATTTCTGTTTTCTGGGTCGTTTGTAACATGGATGTGTGTTGTGCACTTGGCGGTATAAAATAAAAAGCATGTTGAGCAATCCGAGCACTGACTCATCGTACCATTGACGAGAATGCGGACGTAGTTCGCTATCCCACAGAAAAGTATTACCCCCCCGCCAGATTCTTCGTGTATAAGAGTCGCTCGGGATGATCATGCTTTTTGTTATTTTCAGTGCGTGCCACTACAATTCCGGTGCTTTTCGCTGCCCAGCCTGACACATCTTTTTTGCGCCCCTCGCTCTTACCCAATCGCTGTCAAGAGCCCGCCACCTTGAACTCAGCCTCTGCGTTGATTTGCATGATAGAGAAGTGCGCTTTCCCTTTGTGGCGTCCGCATCTTCCTCTTGTACAGGTAAGAAAATGCTATAACAAAAAGAGTTCTGTTTACGTATGAATACGGGATGGAAGTACTTTTCCACAGGATATTTTCCAACTCCCACTTGTCCTCCGGCGTGAGGGGGCAGCCCTGGTTGAAGGCGGTGCGTTATCACACAGAAAAAAGCCGGCAGGGCATATGTGTATATCTATATTTATATGAAAATATGATTGAAGTCAACTCTCTTGAATGTCTTTATGGACAGAAGCGCGCTAGCATGGGCTCGCCCTTTTCGTTTTGCTAGTTTATTTTTGCAAGAGTACAAATATGCCTGGCCGGCCTTTTTTTTCTGTAGGATATGCATCGACAGATGCAGAAGAGAAACAGCGGGCCGACCTTCTTGCTGCCGACCGGCACTTATGCACCCCGAAAGATAATTATCGCATTGGTAGTAATTGCACGGAATCCACCTTCCACACGCACACCAGCAGGGGTTTCAAAAACAAAGGGAAATGCACTTTCGGGTTCTGATTTAGCCCTGTGTTGCCATACGGTAATACCAACAAAGAAAAGCGAAACACAAACAATCCACAGACGCAATCCGATTGCGTCGAAAAAGAAGGGGTCACAATTCCTTGCGGTCGCAGTGCTGATATAGGTATAGCCTAGGAAAGAGATTCGCGCTTGGTGCAATCAGTACGAGCACAATAGAACTTCTGCAGAGCGTAGCACCCAGACTGAGAAGAATATCGTTGCGAACAACAATTCCACTGTGGTTTTGTAAAGGAAGCCACTATCTGCCGTCGCATCCTGCACCGCCGGAAGACCCGTTCGCAGGTAGACAGCTCCGATGAAGGCCCACATCGCGTAGGAGACCTATCGACAGCCAATTTCCTGCACACGTACGAAATGCATCACAAATTTCGCCAACTTAGACAGAGTGCCAGGCTGGATAAGAGTGAGAGAAAAAAGTTTGTCATGCAGAGACCACATCTGTAGTAAGTGTGCGGGAAATTTACAACTGTGCATAAGACCACCGCGCACATCGTGACTCCAAGCTGCAGGGCTAACGGCACGCGCCACGGTTTCAGGAGCATGTTGCAGACCAGCAAGGCTACGAAAGGGGCTGGACCCTTGAGGAAAGCGAGCTGCAAAGTTTATTTTTGTTCCGCGATTTCATTATCATTGTTCGGAAAAAGTCGCCTACTAGGATGTTGACTCACGGCTAGGATGTTGACTTCCGAGTAACACACGACTTTGTTTCAATGAAATAAACATGAATTACAACGGCTACCATCTCAAAAACAAAATTATATCCGCAACTTCGAAGAGTTCTTCTATCTTCTTGCTGTAGCCTGAATTATATATTAGAAGACATGTCATATTACTACTACTAGCGTATTTGTTTAGGTAGAACATATAAGATTGCAGGGACGACAGCCACTGAGTACGTAGTAAGTTACAACGTCATCGTTTTCATACGCACGTACTTCCTTACCAGCGAGGTGTTTCCTTCGTCCGTTGTGTGCATGTTCCAGAGAGCCAAAGCGTGGAGGGCACAGAAGGCGGCGTACGCTGCCTGCGAAGGCCAGCCCCAGAGGTATGGAATTCTCAAGCGTTACATGAATTTCTGATGCTAAAAAAACAATGAACAATGAAGCCCCTGAGTAATAGCTCGTAGATCCCTGTCATCTTCCACCAAGTGAAACATCAATAGTGAGGCTCCCAGGGCGCCTGGAGGTGAGAAACGAGGGTGGCAACTATAGCCGACCATACCAACTGATCGACCAGGAAATGAGGAAGTGGGTTCGTTGTAAGGAACGCAAATGCTCCGGGATAACACGAATGAATATCCCGCACAACCTCTGCCAACCACTGCCCTCGATTTCACGAATGAAAAGGCAAATACCCAAACCAACTCCGGCTGCTCTTCCCGAAGCAAGCTCAACCACCTCCCGGGAAGAGCAAGCAACGGGGAAATGATGCAACAAAAAGCAAGATGCGAAAAAAACAACGGCGACGGTCATTTTGCATGATAGATTACACGTCAATCATGTATAATTATAGCATCAAGTGAGAATGTAACGTTTAAGAATGCCATAAGAGGTTGAACATGACCGTAAAAGATGCGAACTGGATGAGCCACCAGATATGCGGGTGCACACCCCCCCTCGTCCACCACATGTTGTGAACGGCAGCTTTTACTTTTACACTACTGGCAACAAAATAAGCTTAAACATCAAAAGCACGGTAGCTTTGGCATGGCAAATATGGTGACGAGTTACTAGTGGGGTGCCCTGCTGCTTCGGATTTAGAAATGATTTGCTTGGGTAGAACCAGTGCCACAAAATGAGGATGAAGTAGAAGGAGGTACCAGGTGGAGAGAGTGTGTGCTTCATCGGTATTTTCCATTTTACAAATGAGAAAAAGGGGGAGTTGTGCAACAATCGGATACCAGGACATGTAGGTGTAGGCGATGACATCGGTGATCCCGTAGGAAGACATACGTGGGCCCAAGAAGTATGGCCTTCTCAGCTGTTGCACTCCCAGCCGTTGCAAACTTTAATTTGTATTTCTATTTCGAAGACCAGCAAGAGCACAAAAGGCGGAACATCGACACGACACGCTGTCTCGTTCGCATGACAAATTTTGGGAAGGTTTCGACGCAAATTAGGGCATCTAAAATTTCCAATGCGAGAGTAGAGGATGAGAATGGCGATGGGGGACGGAAACAATAAACAAATGAAACGCGACACAGATAATTTTGCATGACTGAGCTTGACAAACGTGTTGGCTACGTACTAACAGCTGAGAATGTATAACAGCTGAGAAGGCCATAAGAAATAGAAGTTCATCTTCCCGGGTGCGTCGAAAATAGCCAAGTCGCAAGAATTATGCATTGCGAATATGCCTGGTTCTGGAATAAAAAAAGTAGATTTTTTTGTGACGCTTACTTTGAAGCACACATAACTCTGCGTTGTATGACTGCCAAAAGCTACCAAACTTTTCGCTTTACTAGTCAAACGCAAAAGGCAAATTCAAACAGATGAAAGTTTTTCATGGGAAATCAGATGCAAGGCGACCGAGTATTCGCAAAACCTGTGCTGCTTTTGCGCTGATTGTCATTCTCAATTCATAACGCAAGGCCCGCATGACAAACAGCCACACGGCACTATTCCAGACCCAGACATATTTGCTCTTGATAAGAAGGCTCCGGATTACCGGTACTCGGTACGACACCTGGAGCGAAGTTCCAGTAGCATTTGTCGTTTGTTTCGCATGCAGCGGGAGTGCTAAGTCCGCCACAAGCAGTTTTGCGCGCTGGGTATTCGTAATCTCGGATTGACTCGCGGATCTGCGGGCCCCTGTAGAAACAGCCGTCACCTGACAGTTCAATATTAAGTTGCAGTTGAACTAGTTGTTATTCGCATAATTTGTGATTACATTGCTCCTACATCATCATGATCCACAATATTGTCGTCGTCGAGGTCATCATCTACATCTAGTTGTGAAGAGGATCTACTGGCGTCTCATGAAGAACCTGGCTCACATTCATTATCATCGCCCTGAAAATAATTTGGTTGGCTCTATCAGCAGGTCGTAGTCGTCGCGTCTTAGTCTTCTTCGGGCAGGATTGATACATACACAAACGTGGAATAAACTAAACACAACAAGAACATTTACATCGACACCCGGGAAAGAAATATGGGATAAATGCCACGCTGTCACTGGAAATCGAAATCAATTCATGTGGAAATAACACACAATGCACGAAAAAATGCCAGGCACCAAGCGCCTGTCTTGCAGGGATGACAATTGCGCCGACTGTCTGAACGCTATATACAAGTTGAGTCTTCTATGCAGCGACAAGATTTGTCACTTAGAAAAGTAGATGGGCGAAAACGGTAGCGATTGGATGCGTCACAAAATGTTTTCATTCTATCGATTACCAACCTGAAACCAACTGTAAAGCCAATGAATACATATATCTATATTTACGTATATTGCAATAATGAAATGTGAATTGTGAGGAGTCCATGGATGTAAGAAAAAAAAATCTCAATCTTGTTACCTGCATACGGAATGGTCTTGAGGAGGACCCAGATGAAGTGACACAACAGGGGCAAGGTGAGGACGAAGAGATGCTTCCTGAAGTATGCAAACTATGTATGACTATGAAAAAAACCACCGCGACGCCCGAAGAAATGCGCATATTGATATGAAGCATAAGCACCATGAATTGCGTCCACGAACCAGCTCGTGATGGCAGAAGAGAACATAGTGCAGAAAGGCAGATGACGGTAGACGTGACTCATGCGTAGTAGCAACATCATGCATTGCCTTTAGACTGTCGTGGGAGAAGGCTGCTGATCCACGATGCAATTGGCTTAGTTGGTTTGAATCAGGTCGTGGGGGAGGGCAAGAGAGATTTTCCTCACGGTACTTCGTTCCGTTCCACACTTTCATCTCGTCTGGAACGTCGGAATATGCATCGTAAATGCTTATGTCGCGGGGTCTGGAGACGTCAACGCGCAATGCTAGTTGTTCCAGGATCTCCTTGAGAAAGGGACTTACTTTCCTTTAGTTTTACCCACCCACGCATGACATTTTTTTATGCGTAAACAGTAGCAGAATGCCTGACCTGAGGGAGAGGGATTGCGTTTTTGCATGACAAATATAAGCACTAAGTTGTGCTGATCCGCTCGCCGCGTCACAGATTTTGGCTTCACTCGAAGTCCGCACGACAGGTTTGCATTTGTCTAGACCCGGGCATATGTGCATTTGATACTTTAAAAAAAATTCTGGGCCGGGTGTCCACCTTCGTTATAGACTGGAAACGAGCGACTTGTTTGAAGAGGGGACTAAAACCACGTGATGTTGCTGTTTTTGTTGCATCATATACAGAAGAGCTTCGCTGGACAAACTCAAACTGTTGCTGATTCTTGTTTCTTCTTGGATTCGGGGTTTAGTCTTAACCTATCGATTCGGAAAACAACAAGTCGCGACTCAATTTCCGTGCATAGTCGCGACGGACTTGACCGCCCCGAAGACGCTTTTCATCACCCTTTGGCCGGTCGACTTCGTTTTGACGGCAGCCGTATTTGCGCGCTCTAGCTCCCCTCCATCGGAGAGCTGGTTTTCGATGTCCTGCTGTGCACCCGACATCTTCTGCTTTGAACCAGAAGTGAAAGACGAGTCAACGAATGTATTGGTGCCCCTTCGACGTACTTTTAGGAAACAAGTATATTTCCCTTGCACTAACTTGAAGACCGTGACACGAGAGTTTCTTTTCTTCCTTTCAAAAAATAAACAAGTATCTGCGCCGCGACGCCGAGAACGTCTTAAGGTAATTCTAATTGATTGGGAAAAGTCTTACTCAAGGTACTTAATTGAATGGGGGGCAAAAAGAAGACCACGAGCACAACCAAAAGAAACCATCGCCATGAATTTGAATTAGATTTGAAGAACTGAGACTGAAGTTGAAAAAAATAAACATGAAATAGAAGTTTTGGTTGATGAAGAGGCAGGGCTGCTCCAGCTGTCCTTCTTGCCTGGATAATGACAAACTTTCTGAGAGGAGGATGTTTCGGTTCGTCCGTCACAGACTCGGAGGAGTCGGAAAAAAATGGAACAGGTACGAGAAACACCCAACTTGAAAAAAGATAGGACTTCTACCGACCACACGCGAAGGAATGAAGAAAAAGCACTGGAGTCCTCTCTGACATTCGAAATTGGACGGAGGGAGTGCATGGGAAAATGATGACAAGAACCTCCACGACGGAGCGTAGCTGAAGCAGGCCCTCAGAACAAGTAACAAACTCACATTAGACTTAATCTGAAATATGTATCGTCTTTGTATGAAAAACTTCTGAGGCGACTCGCAACACTCACAAACAAAATAAACAGCATGCCGCTCCTCGAAAAAAAAATGTCGCAGAGGAAAGAAATGCAACATGCGGGCTTTTTCCAAACTAGAAGTTGTAGAAAAAAAGAATATTATAGAAACAAGCCCCACTTGTACTTCTCTCCTCGATCTGGTCGCTGCGATGTATGAACACCGGAAGCTTTTCTTCCGCACACGTGTGAAGATTTTCTTGGCAGTTCTCTCCTTGTCCACAGGAGACTTTTGAAGATTGATTACGTTTTCAGCTTTCATTTGACATTTATACAGATCTGTGAGAGTCGTAGGGTCTTCACAAGTAAGGCTACAAATGACTATAAAAAACTACCATACTTGACATACTTCTTTCATATTCATTATCATTGCAAAACATGATGATACGTCCCGCCTTGTGGATCAGGCCCAGCAAGAACGCAAGAGTTCGACTGTAAAGACTTGTTCTATTTTTCAGAGTTCTCGACGAACTCGGACTCAGAAATGAGTCCTTACCAAGCTCAGCTCGTTAGAAGATGTGGGTGTGGTTTTCATTGTAATCATGGTGAATCACAGGAGCATGTAGTCTGTTACAGTTTCAGAAAATTGTTGAATCAGTTGAACTGAAACTAGTACTGTACATGGGCAGACGATGAACTATCTATGGATGTGTTGATGTTCAAAAGATGAAGATGTTGAAGTTCCGTTCTGAAAACAACTAATCGCAAAGAAAACTCAGCGCCATCAAAAGCCTCGTCCGCGTTGTTCCACTACATCGCCCGTATTGCGGGGGTCCTCAAGTATATTAAGTAAAATGGTTCATCGTGGCATCCGTTACAATACTTAATACATAAAGCGGATATTCAGGTGCAATACGACCACGACCTGCTAAGTTTATTTACTTCAAGTTTTTTTTCCGGCCGGGGCAGCTGCCGCAGCGCCTCCCGTCGCGGCTGGTGGGAGCTGTTGCACGATGCTTGCAGTTGTTGCTGATGTAGAGCTGCTGGTCGTTGTAGCACTAGCACCGACTGAGTTTGCTGTAGTTGTAGACAAGGGCTCACCTATTCGGCGAAGGTTGTCTACGCTGGGCCGCAGCGAGCGTGTCGTGCTGGTCGTGTGTTCCCCCGCTCCTGCGACAGTAGTACTGGCATTAACCGTAGTACCGCTCGAGGAAGATGTTGTGGGTGTGACGGTCACTGTCGGTGCGCCGCCTTTTGTCGTGTCTTTCGAAGGGATTCTCTTTGGTCCGGGACCCGTACTGGTACTGCTTGTTCCGTTTGCTGGGCCGCCGAGACTATTATTCTCGCCCGCCGACACTGCCG